>Ga0247611_10000170_pt1 | contig 135054 bp, 100 predicted proteins | sample 177DNAGHGhighgp2_FD_192422 | JGI IMG/M metagenome (GOLD analysis project Ga0247611, IMG submission 192422) | Sheep rumen microbial communities from Palmerston North, Manawatu-Wanganui, New Zealand - 1770 DNA GHGhigh gp2 | ecosystem: Host-associated > Mammals > Digestive system > Stomach >...
TAATTCCTAAAAATTCTATCATGTAAGAAAATTCTTTAATTCTCTAATTCGTGATTAATAAAGAGAAACATCAGTCATAATAATAACTTTTAGATGTTACAGACCACTAGGTATAAGGCAGAGTATTAATGTCGCCCTGAAAGGGCAAAAGCGTTAATAGTCAATGCTTTTGCCCTTTCAGGGCGACAATTGTTCCATACATAAAAACCCAGGGCGTTGCCCCGGGCTATGTTCTTGTTGGCCTTTCAGGCCGACATAATGATTACAAATTGAAAATATCGGTAATGCAAATCTCCATTTTGACATACCCTCAAATCAATCTTCAAATTCCATCTGCGGGGTCACCGCCTTCTGGATTATCGACGGGAATCACGGGATTGTCGGGGTCGATAACGGGAACATCCATCTTTCCAATGATGATGTTAATCAGTATCATCACATCAGTGATATTGACAACGGCATTTCCATCCAGGTCTGCAACTTCAGCATGAAATCCCGCAGGGCCTTTTCCTACGATATGGTTTACCATCATCATCACATCAGTGATGGAATGTGTACCATCAGAGTTCACATCACCGGGAAGTGTCACTGTCGTCAGCAACTTCCTCTCAGAACCTTCTCCGTCGTTCATTTTCTGAGCCTTCATGCCTTGAGCACCCAGCAGAAGAATGAACAACAAAAAGTATCGCATAACCGTTACCATATGTCCAAATTTTAAAAATTCAATCGAAACGTCCTTTCAACTCCGCTCTGTGCGGAATCGAGCCAAGCTAATTCCCCGCTTTCAGACCAATATAAAACAGATTTCCCGTATCGGCTTTCTTCAGTGTATGGGAGCCGGCAGGTATAGTCTTGGTCAGAATGCCATTGGCGCCAGTTTCCTTGACATCATCTATCTTGATATTGTATTTGGTGTCGTTGCTGCCAAACACCAGTGTAATCGTCATTTCCTTGTCTGTGGTGAATTCCACCAAAGTGGATGTCTCCAGTTTCAAGCACCATTGCAGTGTCGTACCATTCACCGTGGCTGTTCCTTTGTCTTTGGAGTAGCTGCCAGAGACTGAGAATAGCGAGTTAGTGGGACCATCCTTGGTGAACGTACATTCCACATCGGCTGAGATGGTGGAACCACTTTCGCCGCCACCCGGCTCATCGCCGCCGCCGGGCTCATCACCACCACCTGGTTGGTCACCACCACCTGGTTGGTCACCACCACCCTCGGTAGTGCCTTCAAAGATGCCTACCAAGCTGCTCTTGTAGTTCAGAATGGCAGATTTAAATGCTTCGTCCAAATCGTAGTCCTCGTCGCCGCCGGTAATCTCATAATAGAAGTCACCATGGTTCAAGCGGCCGGCGCCATACCAGCCCATCACGGTGGCAGGCACGTCGGCGGCAGGTTCTGCAGTGTAACTATACATCAGACTGCTGTTGGTGTCGAAATTGTTATAGGTGCCGCCACCTTTCTTGGCTATCACCGTCGAGGGCACCTGGTCATTGCGGTTGCTGGCTTCCCAGGCGTCAAACTCTGTGTTGTTCTGCTGGTAGGTTACATACTTGAAGTTCTTGCTCTTCTCGGTGAACACATTGCCAAAACTCTTGATGATACCGCCGTCCTCACCCGAGAAGGTTCCCTTGCCACCACTGATGTCCGTTCCTTGCATGGAAATCAGCATCGGCTTGGAGGTGCCACGGAAATAGTTGGCCTCCACAAAGGCACTGCTCCCCATCGTGGCGCCTACGCCATATTTTGACACACCGTCGTAATAGTTGTTCCAAATGTGAACCGACATCGTGCGGATACGAGGATGACGGGAGTCGGAGTGGTCGAACCAGTTGTGATGATAGGAAATCCAGTTTGGACCGTCGTCGCTAAGACCACACAGGGAGGATTTGCCGCTGTCCCAGAAACGGTTGGACGACAGTGTGATGTATTGTGAGTTGCCTTTCACGTCGATGGAACCATCGCCCTTGGCTTGGTCGCTGTCGCTGCCTGGTTGGCCATAGAAGATGTCGAGATTGTGAACCCACACGTGAGAGTTGTTGGTGTCTAACGAGATGCCATCGTCCATGAAATTCATCACGGCGAAATTCCTGAGTTCCACATTGTGGGCATTGCGGAGCAGCAAACCGAAATCGAAGATAGTGGCATCCTCGCCAATGCCTTCGATGGTGATGTTCAAGTCGCCGTTTTTGTTGTTCTTGATTTGCAGGCCCTCATCCTTACTTGAGATGTGGTCGAGGTCGCCTTTTGAAATCTTACCTATCAAGCGGATGGCCATGGGGGTGCTGTCATAACCGCTGCAGTACGTATCGAGAATGGTCTGAAGACCTGTGCAACTGGTGGTAGAGCCCTGGGTGCTTGTAATCACGTCGCAGGTCACCGTCTTGGCGGTGCTGGCCGTCACGTAGAGCACTCGTGCACCGCTCTTCAGCGTGCCGTCGTCGTTGTAGGCTCCCACACCGCTGTGGTTCAGATGGGCAAATCCCTCACGGCTGTAGCGTTTCACCTGTATGTTTTCTGCCATACTGGCTTTGCTCTCATCCTCGGCGTTGTTGATGACAGGCACCACTTTCAGAGAATAGTTGGTGGCAGCGCTCAGGCCCACCATGTCGGCGCGGCCATAACTGCCATAGTTGCGCACCAGTTGCTGGTCGATGCGGGTATAGGTGGAGTAGGGGCCTCCTTTGATATATACGTGATAACTGGTAGCTCCCTGGTAGAGATTCCATTTGGCATAGACCGACTCAAACCAGCCTTTTGACTCTGTAATCTCCACACCATTGTTGGTGATGTCGGCGCTGGGACCTTCACTCACACCTTTTGCAAACGAGATGTTGCGCACCGAGCCGTAATAGACGTCGTCGCTGCCCGACTTGGGACTGACGGTCACTACCGACGACTCGTTGTCCATCTTCACCGATGCCAAATGGTCGGTGTCGTAGAATTTGATGTCGCCGCCAGTCAACTCAAGTTGCATCTGGTTGGTCTGGGTGTTGCGCTTCACGGCATTGGATGTCACGTCGGTGTAAAGGGTGGTGGGAGAACCGGGAATGACTACCACCTCATCGTCGTTGGCAGCACTCACCTCCAGGCTGTAGACATACAGGCCACCGGTGGGGGTGAGGGTCACAGCACCATTCTGCGCCACGGTGCCCTGACCAGTCAACTCGCCGGTGCTGGGGTCAAATCCGGAAATACCGGTCAGATTGCTCGGGGTGAAGGCGCGGGAAGCGCTCGAACTCGATGTCTTATACACCACTTTGATGGTTTGCCCCTTCTTCAGGTCGGGGATGGTCAGTGTGCTGGTGCTGCCACTCAACCACATACGGCCGTCGCCGATGCGGATGTTACCGGATTCGCTGGCTGTACAACTGAAAAGCAAACCTTCGGCGAACGAGAGTTCCTGGTTGTTGGCGGTGAGTGGTGCCTGAGTGAGGGCCGGGGTAAAGCACCAGCGCTTCTTGCTGTCGTCGTATTTCCAGTTGGCGTCAGCATCAAGCAGCGTCTTGTCGGAGTTGCTGATGTTGATGAAATCCCAAGTAGTCTGGGCATTGGCCGTTCCTGTCTTACAGGCCAGCAAAATGATAATAATTGAAAAGAATATGGATCGTTTCATGTCTCTCTCTGTTGAATTAGTTGTCCCAAATGTTGGATGGACTGACTGCAATGTCGCTTCCTGAGCCAGATGAACTGTTGTCGGTGTTGATCAAACCGATGACAATGTTCACAATAGTCATCACGTCTGTGATGTTCACGGTTCCGTCACCGTTCATGTCGGCTGCTATGGCGTTGAATCCAACGGGATTATGGCCGATGATAGAGTTGACGGTCAGCATGATGTCGGTGATGTTTACCGTTTTGTCAGCATTGACGTCGCCGGTCAGTTGGGCCATGCTGCCGATGGTCTCGCCATCCACGGTGAATGTGGTCAGATGTGACGGAGTCTCGGAAGTGCTGCTGAAAAAACCATGAAGGGCCTTGATTTTGCCATTGTGGGTCAGTGCTTTCAATTGATTGCCATAGGCTATGTAATCCACTGTACCATCGGGACTTGCGGTGACGATGCTGCCGGTGAGGTCGAAACCTTCTCCAGCGACGGTGGCTCCTTCAGCCAGATTGTGCAGCAGCACATTGTCGAGGGTGAATTCTTTCACTTCATTGGCGGGGCAAACAATGTAGGGAATACCGGCGGACATCTTCGCACAGGTGGCAAAATTGGCACTTGTGCCGGTGATGCTTTTCAGGGAGGCTACACGACTGCCGCTGCCAAAGACCGTGGAGATGGTATTGGCGTCGAGATTGAACGGGAAGCAAACGACTGCCCATTGGCCGGCGCGCAATGTGCGGGTCACCCTGACTCCTAAAGTCTGGTCACCAAAGGTCTTGATGGTGTTCAGATTGTCGAAATCGCCGGATTCACTCAGATGGGCAACATGATTGAATGCAATGTTCACCTGTTCCATCGGAGTGGTTTGGCTGCTGCCGTCGGAGTAGGTGAGGGTGAGGTTATCGCCCGAGAAGGTGATGACGGTGGCTTGCTTGTTTACTGTGGTTCCGCCGATGGTCACGGTCTCGCCGTCGTCGGCCATCGCGAATGATGAAAACAAGCCCAAGAGAATGATAAATAGTGAGTTCTTGAACATATTGTTATGGCGTTTTTATTCCATTAGGTCATTCCGTACGTTGTACTCTGCAAATTTACAATTTTTTTGTGGTATTTGAGTCTTTATGGATTGTTTTTTTTCATCATCCCACGAAAACGTTTGCAAACCCATGCACAATAAATGGTAATCTTTTCTCGTTTTTAAATAAAAAACAATATTCTATTTCTATGAAAAAAATTACCTTAATCATCTTAGGAGGCGCCTTGATGTGTGTGGGCGCGGTGAAAGCACAGGACGTCAAGGTTGTTTCGCCCGACGGCAAACTCCAAGTTGCAGTTATGACTGAAGGCGGAAAAGCCAGATATTCTGTGGATTATGACGGGAAACCCTTTGTCACAGCCTCGGCACTGGGCTTCAAGGCCGATATTGGAGACTTCACACAGGGACTTTCGGTGAAAGACACTCGCCAAAGTCAGGTACACAGGGAATATGACATGGCACAGGCCAAACGGTCGCATATCGTCTACAACGCCAACCAACTCGATATCGACTTCACCAACGCCCAGGGTGGAAAAATGACGGTCACTTTCCAGGTCTCCGACAACAACGTGGCTTTTCAATACTACATTCCACGGCAAAAAAACGACAACCCCAAATGTGCGGTAATCTACAATGAGGCTACGGCATTTGATTTTCCCGAAACCACCACAACTTTTCTTTGTCCGCAGATAGGACCCATGAAAGGATGGGAGCGCACTAAACCTTCTTATGAGGAGGAATACACTGCCGAGGCTCCGCTCACAGCCAAGTCGCAGTTCCAGATGGGGTATACCTTCCCATGCCTCTTTCATGTTGGAAACCAGGGATGGGTGCTGGTAGGCGAGACGGGCGTCTCGTCGTCGTACTGCGCATCCCGGCTGAGTGATTATCAGCCAGGCACAGGCTACACGCTCTCTTTCCCGCATCCGGGCGAGAACAATGGCATGGGCAGTCCCTATGCGGGTATCCCACTGCCGGGAAAGACCCCCTGGCGCACCATCACGCTGGGAAATACATTGGCGCCTATAGTCGAGACTACCATTCCTTACGATGTGGTGGAACCGCTCTATCAGCCCACAAAGCCTTTCTCGCCGGGACGCTATACCTGGAGTTGGCTCCTCTGGCAGGATGAATCCATCAATTATGATGACCAGGTGAAATTCATCGACCTCGCTTCAAAAATGGGGTTCGAATATTGCCTGGTGGACAACTGGTGGGACAAGAACATCGGAAGGGAGAGGATAGCGCAACTCTCAAAATACGCTCAGGCCAAGGGCGTGAAACTCATGTTGTGGTATAATTCCAACGGATTTGTAAACGATGCCCCGCAGACACCTCGCGACTGTATGACTACTGCCTATGCTCGCGATAAGGAGATGCGATGGCTCCGCGACATCGGTGCCGCCGGCATCAAGGTGGATTTCTTCGGCAGCGACAAGCAGGAGACCATGAAACTGTATGAGGATATTCTCTCCGATGCCAACAGATATGGACTGCAGGTGGTGTTCCATGGTTGTACGATACCAAGGGGATGGGAGCGGATGTATCCCAATTATGTGTCGAGTGAGGCGGTGCTCGCTTCCGAGAACCTGTTCTTCTCACAGCATCACTGCGACAAGGAGGGGTTTGAACTCACCATGCACCCGTTCTCGCGAAATGCCCTGGGGGCTGTCGACTGGGGTGGCATCGTCATGAACAGACGTATGAGTAAGGACAATAAAAGCCGCAACTACAGGCGCACTTCCGACACCTTCGAGATGGCTACGGGCATTATTCTGCAAACCGCCGTAAACTGTGTGGCCATGCAGCCTAACAATCTCGATGAGCTGAAGGATTTCGAGATGGATTTCCTGCGTGAGTTGCCCACAACTTGGGACGAGACACGATTCATCGATGGTTATCCCACACGATATGCAGTCATCGCACGCCGGCATGGCAACAAATGGTTTGTGGCGGGAATCAATGGTACCAATGAGACTATGACACTCAACCTCTCGCTGCCCATGCTCGCAGGGCAAACCGTGAGTTTCTATACCGACCGCAAAGCGGCAAAAACCGAAAATGCACTGCCCGAGCCGGAACTCCGCACCCTGAAAGTCGACAAAAAGGGTGCTGCACGCATCACCATGCAGCCCTTGGGCGGGTTTATCCTCAAGTGATTGCTACCCGAAGTGATAGTCCAAAGCAGGCCACTCCCCTCAAAAGAAAAAAACGAATATAAAAACTTCTTTCAAAAAAAATGTATACCTTTGTGGCATCATATTGCCGTGACAGGCTTTTGAATACCTACTTAAACTAAAAACAACGACTATGGCACTGATTAGATGCAGGGAATGTGGACAAGTAATCTCCGACAGGGCAGTAAGTTGCCCGAATTGTGGATGCCCGGTTGGCCGACCAGCCATGCAGCCGCAAGAAAGGCCCTATCCAGCATACCAACCTGTGGAAAAAAAATCCAATAAGTGGCTGTATTTCATCATCGGTATACTGCTGGCATTAACCCTTGGCGGCACTGTCCTGCTGATAAGTCTCTTGAATTCAGACAAGAAAAGTCAAGTGGCTAAAGTACAGGTTGATAAAGATGATGTGAAATCTACTGACAAGGATGCTGCAAAAGACCAGCCCAAGCAGGATAAGACTGTCAACACAGTGAGCAAAGAGAATGCTGCCAAACCAGCACCACCTCCCCAGCCTGTGAAAGAAACCTATACAGCACCGCCATCCAGCAATATTGTGATGACAGGCATCTTGAATGGCGACGATGTGACCTTCGTCCTCAAATCTTCAGGTTCCAGTGTAAGTGGTCAATTCTACAACAAGACCATTAATGTTGCCTTTACTGTGAAAGGGACATTGACAAGCAGCAGCATGAATCTCCGCAGCGTGAACCACGGAAAATGGCGTTTCGTAGCCAGCAAAAGTGGCGGCGTTTATAGAGGCTATGCCTATAACGGTTCTGTAACATACGATATGGAAGTTTTATGACACACCACACAATGACACTCCACTTGCCCCTCATACTGATTGGGGCATTGACCATTGCATGCCTTGGCCCCTCAAGGGAGCCAACCACGTCGGACAATGACAACACCAATCCATCGCAGCAGGTCATTACCCAGCAGGACACTACGCCAAAGGCCGCCATAGGCAGCGTCGTCGTCGACAGCGTGTTCCACAGCAAAGTGCTCGGAGCCAATCGTAACTATACGGTTTACCTGCCACCATCGTACAATAGTGATACAAAACGCGAATTCCCCATCCTGTACCTCCTTCACGGCATGCTGGATGATAACCGCTGCTGGGTGGAGCGTGGACATTTGCAGACCGTCGTCGACTCCCTGATTTCACAAGGCAAGTGTTGCGAGATGATTATCGTAACCCCATGTGCCGGCGGAAAGGCCAACGTAGACTGGAACGGGTATTTCGATATGCCGGGATGGCCATACGAGAGTTTCTTCTTCAAGGAATTTTTGCCATACATTGAATCTCATTACAGAGTGAGCAAGGCAAAGGGGCAACGTGCTGTTGCTGGACTTTCCATGGGAGGAGGTGCTGCCGCAAGTTACGCACAGCGTTACCTTGGCATGTTCAGTGGCTGCTATGCCATGAGCGCACTGATGGACATCGTGCCTCTTCCGGGTAGCAAGGCAGGAAAGAACAGCAAGGTGGGACTGATGAGCACATCGGTGGCCGAGAAGAGTTGTATTAAATTTGTGCAGAATGCCAATGAGGGCACACTCGACAGTCTGCGCAGTGTGAAATGGTACGTCGACTGTGGTGACCGCGATTTTTTGCTACAGCGCAACCGAGAGTTTATTGCCGCAATGAAGGCGCGCAAGATTCCGCTCAGTGTGCAGATTCGCAAGGGTACTCATTCCTGGCAGTACTGGCATTCGGGCCTTTACATTTGCCTGCCTTTCATCAGCGACTGCTTTGCCAAGGAGCCTTGATGCATATGCATTTCTCTCACCTCTCACCCTTCATACTCATTCCTCGAAAGATGCTCAAAAAACTTCTCCGACAATATACGCTTCCGGTGGCCATGGTCACCGGAACGTTGATTTATCTGCTCTTTGCCTACACACCGGCATTGCATGAGGTAGGACAGACGGCTGAGCCTATTATCGTAACAGTCTTCCCCTTCTTCATGTTTCTGGTGCTTTTCGTCACTTTTTGCAAAGTGGATTTCCATCGCATGAGACCTGTGGGATGGCATTTGTGGGTGGGGTTGTTCCAGATTTTCTTTGTCGCCATCATTGTCGCAGCCATTATGGTGTTCGACATCGTGGGTGATAACCTTATCCTGCTCGAATCGGTTCTTACGTGCATTATCGGACCATGTGCGGCGGCCGCGGCTGTGGTCACGGCCAAACTGGGTGGCGACCTCGAGGAAATGACCACTTACACTTTTATGTCAAATCTCATCACCGCCATACTTGTGCCACTGTGCTTTCCGCTGATAGACAAGAGCGTTGACATGAATTTCTGGCAGGCCTTCCTGCTCATCTTGTATAAAGTGTGCCTGGTGCTTGTGGTGCCCATGGCCTTGGCATATATCGTGAAGCATTATATGCACAGGCTGCACAAATGGATTATCGGTGTGCCCGACCTCTCGTTTTATCTGTGGGCAGTGTCGCTGACGATTGTCACGGGCATCACTGTGAGAAATATCGTGCATGCGCAAACCTCGGTGCAATTCCTGCTGCTCATAGCGCTCATGGTGCTTTTGCTGTGCCTCATTCAGTTTGCGGTGGGAAGGTATGTGGGGCATTTCTTCCACCGCACACAAGAGGCTGGGCAGGCTTTAGGACAGAAAAACACGGCTTTTGCCATCTGGATTGCATATACTTACCTCAATCCGCTCTCGTCTGTCGGCCCCGGATGCTATATCCTGTGGCAGAACCTCATCAACAGCATCGAATTAAGCCTCGACCCAAAAAATAAGGGGAAACCATCATAGTTTCCCCTGTATTGTGAATGGTAAATAGTTCACTTATTTCTTGCGTCCTTTGTATCCGCATCTATGTGTCTCGTAGTTCTTGAAAGGCACGGATTTCGGCGGAGTTTTCAGACGGATATGATGTGATGCCTCGGGGCGGCTCATCCATTTCACAACATCGTCTACCCAGAGGGCACTGGCCTCAAAAGTGGGGTGAATACCATCGGGGAAACGAACCATCTTGCGGTGATAACTGTCGAAGAAATTACTTTCACCCACGGTCTCACGGATAGTGTTCACAATTTTGCTGCCATCAGCAACACTGCGAAGAGATATCGGCCCAATCCATATATAGGGAATGCCGTCGATTACACGAAGAATCTCCTGTACGGCCTGGGCGCGGGCTTTGAAGTCGTAATAACCTAAATCGTTGGTTCCCAGACTGATGACGATGAAGGTGGGGTCGACTTTCTTCAGCAGACGGTCCAACTCGGTGGTGTAGGCCCAGTCCTTGGTGGTGGCACCATACCAGATGGAGGTGAAGATGGTATGACCATTGAAACTGGCATAGTCGTTGAAGCGCCGGCCAATACCGTCGAGCGTGGAGTCGCCAATCACCAAAATGCGCTGAGTACCGTTGTCATTCACTTTCTTGTCTTCGGTTTTGACATTTTGAATAACGTCTCCTTCGATAATCTGGTCGACTATCATATCAAGACTGTCGAGAAGTTCCTGTCCGCTGACGTTGATGGATACCAGACTCATGAAGGCTATTGCCAGACTGACGATGTGAGTTCTTTTCATTCCATGTCCTCCTTCGTGAGTTTTGTGGCCCAGATAAAGAAAGCAATCAACAGGATGTAGGCACCAAGAGAGCACACTTCAGAGAGATGGTTCTCCAACCATACCTCATTGACGAGATTGATGCCGAAGAAGCGCATCAGCGCACTCACCACACCCATCAGCGCACCACCGGCAATGAAGCCGCTGGCAATGAGGGTGCCTTTCTCGCCTCGTTTCTTGTTTATCTCCTCGTCTTTCGAGCGTGTTGTCACAAACCAGTTCACGGCACCGCCAATCAGCAATGGGATGTTCAGTTCCAGAGGGATAAACATGCCCAGGGCAAAAGCCAGGGCGGGCACTTTGCAGAAAGTGAGAACGACGGCGATGACTGCACCAATGGCATAGAGAAGCCAGGGAGCACCCACACCATTCATCAGCGGGTCGATCACGGCGGCCATGGCATTGGCCTGAGGAGCGGCAAGTGTGCCACTGGCGAAACCGTAGGTCTTGTCGAGCACAATCATCACACCACCCACAGTGGCGGCAGATACCAGCGTGCCAATAAATTTCCAAGTCTCCTGTTTACGTGGGGTTGTACCCAGCCAGTAACCGATTTTCAAGTCGGTGATAAACGAACCGGCCATCGACAGGGCCGTACAGACCACACCGCCCATAATCAGGGCAGCCACCATGCCGGCTGTGCCTTTCAGACCTACTGCCACCATGACTACCGAGGCCAGAATCAGGGTCATCAGTGTCATGCCGGAGACGGGGTTGCTACCCACAATCGCAATGGCATTGGCGGCGACGGTGGTAAACAGGAAGGCAATGATGGTGACAAGCAGAATGCCCACTACGGCAAACAGCAGGTTGCCTTTCATCACACCTGTCCAGAAGAAGATAAACGTCAGGAAAATGGTGGCGATACTGCCGATGGCAATAATCTTGAACGAAAGGTCGCGGTTGGTGCGCTCCACCTCTTCCACACTGGCGCCCTTGCCTTTCAGTTCCTTTGATGCCAGGGAAACGGCGCTCTTGATAATGCCCCAGGAGCGGATAATGCCGATGATGCCGGCCATGGCGATACCACCTATACCGATGCTCTTGCCATAACTCTTGAATATCTGCTCCGGACTCATGTCACCGACGGGCGTGGTGATGGAGGGGTCCCATGTGTTGAGCACCTGGTCGCCGAAGAGCAACGACATGCCGGGTACAATCAGCCACCATACGGCAAGCGAGCCTAAACAGATGATGAAAGCATAACGCAGACCGATAATATAGCCCAGACCCAGCACGGCGGCGCCTGTGTTCACCTTGAACACCAACTTGGCCTTGTCGGCCAATTGCTCGCCGAGGCCGATAACACGGGTTGTGAAATTCTCATTCCACCAGCCGAAGGTGGCTACGATGAAGTCGTAGAGTCCACCCACAATACCTGCAATCAGCAGAGGCTTGGCCTGGTTGCCGCCCTTGGCACCGCTCACCAGCACCTGGGTGGTGGCAGTGGCTTCCGGGAACGGGTATTTGCCATGCATCTCCTTGACAAAGTATTTGCGGAAGGGTATCAGAAACAGTATGCCGATAATGCCGCCAAGCAGTGACGACAGAAACACTTTGAAAAACGAAGCGGTCATCTCCGGGTCGTCGGGGTATTTGGCCTGAAGTATATAGATGGCTGGCAGGGTGAATATGGCACCGGCCACGACAGCACCCGAACAGGCTCCTATACTCTGGATAATCACATTCTCACCCAGCGCATTCTTGCGGCCGGCGGCTGCCGAAGCACCCACGGCGATAATGGCGATGGGAATGGCGGCCTCGAATACCTGACCTACTTTCAGACCCAGGTATGCCGCAGCGGCAGAGAACAGAATCGCCATGATGATGCCCCAAGTCACCGACCAGGCATTCACCTCGGGGTAACGGCGGGAGGAATGCATGATGGGCTCGTAGGTCTCTCCTTCGTGCAGTTCCCGAAACGCGTTCTCGGGAAGTTGCATCTCATCTTTCTCGTTGATTTTCATGCAGTTGATATTTTTTGTTTTATTCTGATTTTTTTTATTTTGCAAACTTACACATTTTTTCCCAATTTCATGACTACCGCATATCTTTTTTAAGCAATTTTCAATATCAGAGATGTTGCTTAACTCTCAAAAAAACATTATCTTTGCACCCATAATGAAAGTGATACGCAACAAATATCTGCCTGTGCGTGGCTATACTGCCATGAATCTGTTTGGACTGTTGTTTTGCAGACCCGATGCTAAAATCACGCCCCAACTCATCAATCATGAGCGTATTCATACGGCGCAGATGCTTGAGATGCTGATAGTTTTCTTCTATCTATGGTATGTGGTGGAATGGGTTGTCAAAATCTTTACGCCTGGGCGCTCTTATTATCGTATCTCTTTCGAGCGGGAGGCATACCGCCACATGAACGACTTGAAATACCTGAAAAACAGGAAACATTTCGCATGGATGAAATACATACGCCAGAAAAGAAAAAAGACGCACCACAAAAGGGTGCGTCACGATTGAGTTTTCCTTAATAAATCATTTCACTTCTTTCACATTTACGTCAATCGGTTTCATGAGCAGCATTTTTTTCCATTCGTCAAGATATGAAAACCACTCCTTGCTGCTATGATAACCAAATGTTTCGTTGTCGCTGCAGAATGAAATATAATAGGTGAGCGAACGGCCGGACACTTTCACCACAAAAGGATAATTGTCTTTATTGCCTGGCAATTCGGATACTATGTTTTCAGCAGGAAGGCAAATGCCCAGACCCACTGTCTCACGCTTGTGGCCTACAGAGTCTTTCTCGGATACGGGCCAGTCGGTGCCCCAGCAGCCACGAAGACCATGGCTGTCGCTGTGCTCTACGGAGTTCTTCACATTGATTAGACCCGTTGCAAATTGTAGGTCGTTCACATCACGGTCGAAACACACGTCCACACGGCAGTCGCGACGGCCGGCATAGAGTGTGTAAACGGTTGTCATGTCTACAGGTGAGCCACCGGAATCCTGGCGCCATTCCGTGTCTTTCACTTCCACGATGGTGCGTAATGGGCCACGGGCAACAATGCGCTGCCCACGATATTCCACGTCGTTCACCATGGTGGGGGCATTGCCGTCCCATCCCCGAAGGGTACCCAGGCCGAATGTGGAACCTACCCAGAGCACATCGTCGCCAAAGCCTGTGGCTTTCTGCTCGTCGTCGGGATAGAATTGTGTCTGGCGCAGTTCCAGACCTTTTTTGTATTTGCCGTAAATGTCCACAGTCTGTCGGTGGTCGAAATAGATACGGTAGGCTACCAACTCATTCTCAAAGGCCGCTCCATGATGATGGAGCATATTGTAGGGATTCACACCACGGTCCACGGTCAGTTGCGAGATATATAAGTCCTGCTTGTTGCTCTCTTTGATTTTCTTGTTCGACAGCATCATTTCCACATACACCTGTGGCGTATAGGTCCGGGGCTTTCCCTCGGCGTAAAGGCTCACGTTGAGGGTTTTCTTCTTCTTGGAAGCGATGTCGGTGAGGAAAAACAGTTCGTCGAGAATGCCGTCACCGTCGAGGTCATCAAGTTGGCAGGGTATCTCCTTGCCATCCGAAGTCACCAAGGCGGAAAGGGTGGGGGAGGCCTCGCCTCGTAGGTCAATGGTCACAGGGTAGTTTATTGCATCTTGCTTGTTGTCGTTGCGGAGTTCCACTACCAGACGCTTTTGAGCCATCGTGCTGCCAGCAAAAAGCATGAGCAGGGCAAACAGTAATTTCGTTCTCATGTCATTCGGTCGTTGAAGGGTTCTTGAATAGTTTGTTCTTTCAGACTGCAAACTTACACAATTTTTCCCGTCAACACAAATTTTAATTCACAATTCACAACCCACAATTCACAAATATCCTCTCTCGTCCTCTTTCATCCTCTTCGCATCCTCTCTCATCCTCTTCTTTCCTCTCCCATCCTCAAAAGGAAACACGAGCACCCAAGTTCACCACACCTAAATATCCATATCCTAAATCCAGAAAGAAATGCAGCCATTTGCCACCAACACTTGCACCTATTGCTGTCAGTTGGTATGCCATCCTGTATCTGATTTTATCGATATCTTCCAAAGTGACGATGTGGGGATATTGGTAGTTTCCCTGGCCATCCTGAGGTTTTTGGTATTTCTCGCATTCAAAAGTCAGATGATGGCGCATGAAGCCCATTGATACTCCTGAATAGAAGCGATAATAATACCGCTCGTGCCATGTGTATCTAATAGATGGTGCCACAACAAAAAATCTGTTGGATTGTTCACCGGAAAAATATGCGCTTTCGTTGTCGTCTATGGGGAAATACTCGTAACTCTCACCTGATCTTCCCCATGTCAGCCTTCCACCGATTTCCCATTTCCGGTTCAGGCGATAGTGGTATTCAAGAAAGGTCTGGAGGTAAGAGTCACCGCTGAGGTCAAAACAATCCGTCGCAGGGTCTAAATGGTATTGCTTCAGGTATCCATCTACCATGTTGTGCATGTCATGGTCGGCCTGGTTGTTTCCAAAACCGATACCTCCTCCAATGATGTGACGAGGGTAACGTTCGGGCAGTACATATTTTTTTTCTACGGGAGTGATGCTGATGAAATCAGTTGCCGACAGGGAGTCGGACTGACTGCAGGTGATATAGAAGGAGTTGTTGCGTGGTTTGCTGACGGCATTGGTCAGCAGGTCGACACCTAGTGTACAGAGATTGCCACAACTCAGGATCGATGTGGGATTGAATGTTTTCTCAAGGACGATGTCCGGGTAGGTGTGGCTTTCTGATTCTATTTTGATGCGCTGGCCTTCGATGTGATGGCGCTTCACTTCCACCATGGTGGGCAGTGTGACATCATGGTATTCGCCGTGACTGCTGGTAATGGTCAGGGGCTCTTCCACATTGCCATCTAAATAGATGGGTGCACGTGTGCCTGATAGAAGCGTGGCACAGGATGATAATACTGTCGGCAGAAATAGCGACATGACTATGCCCGGAAAGGAATACTTGAGTTTTTTCATCGAATATAAGTTTTCGTGTTTTTTATCCTTAAACCTGAAAGTATGGATAATCTTGCATGGTTACATGGCTTTTTTTATGCTCGAAACTATTTATTTACGAATACTGATAGTGACAGGGCGTTTGCTAAATGTAGACAGAATTGTGAAATTTTATTAACGGAATGATGGTAAAATGGCGAAAAATCCCATATTCGTTAAAAATTTTAGCAATTTATTTTGGATTTTTAAAAATTTTATGTAATTTTGCAAAAAATTCGATGGCCTTAGAATGCCATGAAAAATGTGCAAGTTTGTCAGTCAAGGATGGCATACTATTTGCAAGATGAAATTATCCGTATCCGATTACAAAGTGAGAAAATTATACACCATATTCATATTCCTTTTGGTTGTCCTGATGTCTGCATGTGATTTCAGGCTAAAACCTTTTGAAGAGGATGACGATGATGCGATAGAGGTGAAGATACAGCGTTACGACCGTATTGAGAGCCTTTATCTCACCACGGGTGATTTCTCGGCCTTGCAGCAAATGAACACCGAGTATCCTATCGAAACCAGAACACTTATAGAAAAAGTGCTTAGAATAGGGCATGTGGATGATCCGGAAATCAATGCCACGCTCATCACCTTTTTCCAGGACAGTGTGCTGCAAGTGTTGGTCTCCGACGCTGAACTCGAGTTTGCAAATGTGGATGATCTCAACGCCAGGCTCACTGATGCCTTCAAAAAAATCCGCGAGTGGGTGCCCGACATCAAAATACCGATGATTTACACCCAAATCAGCGCACTCGACCAAAGTATCGTTGTGGGAGATGAGTCGGTGGGTATTAGCATCGACAAATATCTGGGTGAGAAATATCCTCTCTATCAGAGATTCTATGATAGTCAGCAGAGAAAAACCATGACACGCAAGGATATCATTCCCGACCTGTTGTCTTTTTATCTGTTAAGCCGGTATCGCTTGCCAGAGGAAATCATCAACGACCAAAGGTCGAGGGACTTGCATCTCGCCAAAATACAATGGGTGGTCAACAAAATTCTTGAGGAGAATTACTTCAAGTCACAATTTATTAATACCATCGACCACTACTATACCACCAATGTGGGTATTCCTGTAGCCGACATTCTGGCCGACACCGATTATTCCAAGTTCGACACTTCCAAGTAAGGCTTTCGAAAATGAAGGTGAAAACAAAAAATGTGCTTTTCCTTTGATTTATATCAAGAATTGATTACCTTTGCGTTATGTTGTAAAAGCATTGCAAGAGTCGGAAGAGTTGTTGCAAGCCACTCTTGATGGTGACTGCGAGGCTGTGGCTCGCGGGGTGGATACCGCTCACGACGAACATACAAGCATCCTCTCCTACAACAACGAGAACTCCTTGGCTTGTGTGCTGAGCATCGCTTATTACTACGCCCGTAACGACTATGTCATCCACCGAGAATTAGCTTCAGGCAAAGGCTTTGCCGACCTCGTGCTCATCCCCCGCAAAAACGTCAATTCCCCCGCCATCGTCTTGGAACTGAAATACGACAAGAGCGCCGACTCCGCCATCGACCAGATTCATCGCAAGCAATATCCTGCCAAGGTGGTACAATACACCGGCGAACTCCTCCTTGGGGGCATCAATTACGACAAGGAGAAAAAAACACACGAGTGTAGGATTGAGAAGGTTCTGGTATGACCACTATTTTTTGTTGGAATGATACTTCAAGAAGTAACTTCGAACAGGTGTTTTAACCATTCTGTTGATACGGTTGTCACTTTGGCATTTCTGTACCAAGAACTTTTGGAGCTTCTTCATCCATAAATCCGAAAATGCACTTTTTTCTTGTTTCTGTTGCAATTCTACAGAAAAAAGACTAACTTTGCCTTGTTTTATGCTTTGATAGATATGAAAAAGTGTTTTTTATTGGTTTTTGCCGTGTTTGCCCTGGCTCACGCAGTGAGTGCCGGCAATCAAATCAACCTCAAGGATATCACAAAAGGTGAGTATTATGCCAATAATCTTAGGTCGATGACACCACTCGAAGGGGGCTCGTTTGTGCAAATCAGCGAGGATGGCTCGCGATTGGTCAAATATGCTTTCCAGACGGGAAAGGAGACGGGAGTCCTCTTTGATGTGAACGACACGCAGGGTGAGAAAATCTCTGATTTTGATGATTACGAGATAAGTCCCGATGCCAAGTGGATACTGATAGCAACCAAGACAGAGCGTATCTATAGGCATTCGTTCACTGCCGAGTATTTTCTCTATGAAAAAAGCACCAAAAAACTCAGAAAACTCTCGCAAGGTGGGGCACAGCAGGCACCAGTATGGTCGCCCGACAGTAAAAGGCTGGCATTCGTGAGGGGAAACAACATCTTTGTGGTGGATGTGGCCAATGGTGCCGAGGAGCAAGTAACCACCGATGGCGAATTCGGGAAAATCATCAACGGCATACCCGACTGGGTGAATGAGGAGGAGTTCGGATTCAGTCATGCCATGGCTTTCACACGTGATGGAAAGCATCTGGCATGGATTCGATACGATGAAACACATGTGAAAACCTACACCCTCCAACTTTTCAAGGGGAAATGGCCCTCACGCGATGAGTATGAGGACTATCCAGGGGAATATTCCTACAAATACCCTAAAGCCGGACAGGACAATGCAGTGGTAACAGCATGGAGCCGTGATATCGACCGGCACCAAACCTCACAGATTGATTTGCCGCTTGAGAAAGAAGGTTATATCCCCCGCATCCTAAATGGCGTGGGAAACACCGACGTCGTTTTCTTCACCATGAACCGGCATCAGGATGACCTGCGGGTATATACTGCCGACATGCCGACAAAGAAGTGCCGGGAGATGCTCTGTGAGAAGGTGGACAAGTACATCAAGGATGATGTGCTCGATGCCTTTACATTCACAAAGAATTATATTTTCATGCTCAGCGACAGGGATGGATTCATGCAAGTCTATAAGTATGACCTGAATGGAAAAGTGCTTGGCAAGATGACCAGTGCCGCCAATGGGGTCACTGCCATTTACGGTTACGATGAGAAGGGCAAGTGCCTCTATTACCAGGCAGCAGGTGTTTCGCCGATTGAGCGTGAGGTGTATGTGGTGGGTGAGAATGGCAAGAACGCGAAATGTCTCACACCCAAAAAAGGATGGAACGTGGCGAAATTCTCGCGCGACTTCAATTTCTTTGTCAGCACATGGAGCGATGTGGAACATCCATACGAGTGTTTCGTCTGTGACAAAAACGGAAAGCAAATCAGAAAAGTGGTTAACAATGATTTGCTGTCTTTGCGTCTCTCACAGTTGGACTTGCCATCCAAGGAGTTCTTCACTTTCGAGACTTCCGAGGGGGTGAGCCTCAATGGGTTTATGGTGAAACCGCCACATTTCTCACCCGACAAAAAGTACCCTGTCATCATGTATCAATACAGCGGTCCGGGAAGTCAGCAGGTGGTCAACTCATGGGGAATAGGCTCGATGGGGCAGGGCGCCATCTTCGATTTATTCCTGGCACAAAAAGGCTATGTCGTGGTCTGTGTGGACGGACGGGGAACCGGAGGACGTGGCTCGGAATTCGAGAAATGCACCTATCTGCGGCTCGGTGAACTCGAGGCTCACGACCAAGTGGAGACTGCAATCTATCTGGGCAAACTGCCATTCGTGGATGCTGGGAATATAGGTATCTGGGGATGGAGTTTTGGCGGATTCTGCACCCTGATGAGCATGAGCGAGGGAAGGCCCGTGTTCAAGGCTGGAGTGGCTGTGGCACCTCCCACCAACTGGAAATTCTACGACAGCATCTACACCGAGAGGTTCATGCGGACACCCGGTGAAAACCCCGACGGATATGGCACCAATCCCATCAAATGGGCACCCAATCTTCATGGGGCACTCCTCATTTGCCACGGTATGGCCGACGACAATGTGCATCCGCAAAACACGTTTGAGTATTCCGAGGCCCTCGTACAGGCCAACAAGGATTTCAAGGAACTGATTTACACCAATAGAAACCATAGTATCTATGGTGGAAACACCCGCACACATCTCTTGCGCCAAATCTCTCAGTTCTTCTTCGACAACCTCAAATGAGTCTCTTCAACATTCGAAACTCAAAAAACAAACAAATCATAACTCAAAACTCAATGAAAAATCTACTATTGACATTGGGCATCGCCGCAATACAGATGCCCGCACAGGCTAAAGCCAAAGACATCACCATCGTGGTGACCAATTCCGAACGAGTTCAGAGACAGGAACTCGTGGAAGTCAGCGTGAAGGAGGTATATCAGCAAATGGGCATCGACGAGAAACAGCAAATCGTGGTGAAGAATGCCCTCGGACAGCAGGTCGACTATCAAATCACCTACGACGGGTTGTTGCTCATCGACGTGGCCGTCAGACCTTGTGGAGAGGCTGTATACACGGTGGCAACTGGCACCCCTCAGAAGCCCAAGACTTTTGTCACAGGCAGACAATACCCCGAGCGCGTGGACGACATCGCGTGGGAAAACGACCGCACCGCATACAGACTCTACGGACCCGCACTGCAACGCTCGGGTGAGAAGGCATACGGAATTGACGTGTGGGTGAAAAACACACCCGACCTTGAGGTGGAGAAAAGATACGAGGTGGAACTGTCGAACCATCAACGCATTACCGACCTCAAAAAAGCGGGTAAGGACGACGAGGCCAAACAAGTGGAGATAGAAACCACTTACCACTTCGACCATGGATATGGACTCGACTGCTACAAAGTGGGACCCTCGCTTGGATGTGGAGCCCCTGCCCTGATGGAGAACGGAAGGCTGGTCATGCCCTATAGTTACAAGGACTATAAAATACTCGACAATGGTCCGCTGAGATTCACGGTGGAACTCACCTATAATCCCTCGACCGTACAGGGCGACAAGAAAGTGGTGGAACATCGGATTCTCAGCCTCGACAAAGGGTCAAATTTCAACAAAATGACCGTTTGGTACGAAGGACTCTCAAGACCTTGCGATTTCGCAACGGGCGTGGTCATTCATGAGGAGGATACACAAAGCATCATTCTGGGAAGGGACTATGTGGCATACGCCGACCCTACCGACAACCCCTCAGCGCAGAATTTCCAGATTTTCGTCGCCGCATTGTTCCCCAATGGTGTCAATGAGACAAAGACGCTGATGGCCGACAAACCAGCCAATGGAATTGCAGGTCATGCCGTGGGTGTGCTCAAAAACTTAAAGAGTGCCGACCGTTATACCTACTACTTTGGTTCGGCATGGAGCAAGGGCGACATAAGAACATTCGAAGAGTGGAAAATGCGCATCAACTGCTTCCTCGATGCGCTGCACAGCCCGTTGCAGACGTCGATTAAATAGGGAGAGTCTTTCCACCTCCTTACCACTTGAATATTATATCAATTTCAAAATATACCAAAAAGATGAAAAAACTCTTGTTAGGTGACGAGGCGATTGCTCAAGGTGCTCTCGACGCTGGTCTCAGTGGGGTCTATGCCTATCCGGGCACACCTTCGACCGAAATCACCGAGTACATTCAAAACTCAAAACTGGCCATCGAACGGAATGTGCACAGAAAATGGTGCGTGAATGAGAAAACGGCTATGGAGGCTGCGCTTGGCATGTCCTACATGGGAAAGCGGGCTTTGGTCTGTATGAAACACGTCGGACTGAATGTTTGTGCCGACCCCTTTGTCAATTCTGCAATGACAGGTACCAACGGTGGTATCGTCGTCCTCGCTGCCGACGATCCCTCCATGCATTCGTCGCAGGATGAGCAGGACAGCAGGTTCTACGGAAAATTTGCCATGATTCCCATCTTCGAGCCAAGTTCTCAGCAGGAGGCCTACGACATGATGGCTGAGGCTTTCGACTATTCGGAGCGGGAACATCTGCCAGTGCTCATGCGCGTGACTACCCGTATGGCTCACTCCCGCGCTGTCGTGCAAATAGCCGACACTCCTCGCGAGGAAAATCCACTCAATTATGACTCTGTGGCTGCCAACTGGGTGCTGCTGCCCGTCAACGCACGCCGGCGAAACGACTATGTCACATCACAACAGCAGCATCTCGAGGATGATGCAGCTGCATCGGAGCACAATGTGCTCACCATTGGCAAAGACCGGTCTCTGGGTATCATCGCAAGCGGTATCGCATACAACTATCTCATGGAATGCTTCCCCGAGGGATGCCCTTATACAGTGCTTAAGCTTTGCCGTTATCCCCTGCCAAAAGACCTCGTTAGAAAAGTTACCGACACTTGCGACAGCGTCCTGGTAGTGGAGGAGGGACAACCCTTCATCGAGGAAATGCTGAGAGGTGTCATGCCGGGAAATGCCGTCGTCAAGGGAAAACTCACAGGTGAGTTGCCCAGGACGGGTGAGTTGAACCCCGACCTCGTGAAGAAAGCCCTTGGCATGGAGACTGCCGTGGCTTTTGCTCCGTCCGACAAGGTGGCAGCACGTCCACCAGCACTGTGCCAGGGATGCGGACACAGGGATGTATACGCTGCCATGAACGAAGTGCTCCTCGACTATCCCAATGCAAGAGTTTTCGGCGACATCGGGTGCTATACGCTGGGATTCCTGCCACCCTACAAGGCCATTCACTCTTGTGTGGATATGGGCGCAAGCATCACCATGGCAAAGGGTGCGGCCGATGCAGGACAGTGGCCGGCTCTGGCAGTCATTGGTGACTCCACCTTCACTCACTCGGGTATGACCGGACTGCTCGACGCTGTCAATGCAAACGCCAACATCACCGTCATCATCAGCGACAACCTGACCACTGCCATGACGGGTGGACAGGACTCCGCCGGTACCAACAAATTTGAGGCGATTTGCCGCGGACTGGGTGTAGATGAGAACCACCTGCATGTGGTGGTGCCTCTGCCCAAGAACATGCCCGAAATCACCCGCATCATACGGGAGGAAATCGAATATCGTGGACTGAGTGTAATCATACCGCGCCGCGAGTGTATGCAGACACTGCAGCGTCATTTGAAGATGAAAAAAGCAAAGGAGGCTAAAAAATGAAAACAGATATCATCTTGTGTGGAGTAGGAGGACAAGGTATCCTCTCCATTGCCACCATCATCGGCGAGGCTGCCATGAACGACAATTTGTATATCAAACAGGCCGAGGTACATGGTATGTCGCAAAGGGGAGGCGACGTGCAGAGCAATCTTCGTATATCGTCGGAACCCATCAACAGCGACCTTATCGCACTCGGACAGGCCGACGTCATTATCTCTATGGAACCCATGGAGGCACTGCGCTATCTGCCTTTCCTCAGCAAGGACGGATGGATTATCACTTCCTCAACACCTTTTGTCAATATTCCCAATTATCCCGACATGGAGGACATCAAGAAGGAATATGAGAAAATGGAGAATGTCATCATGATTGATATCGAGAAGATGGCCAAGGACAACGGGGTGCCCCGGTCGGCCAACGTCATCTTGCTCGGTGCGGCGCAGAAAGCACTCGGCATGGACTATGAGAAACTGCAGGCGGCCATAGAGCGCGTCTTCGGGAGAAAGGGACAACAGGTGGTGGAGGCCAACTTCAAGGCCCTGGCCATAGGAAAGGAAGCACAGAAATGATACAGACACCTATTTCAAAACAACTGGTGGATGACGCCATCCGCGACTTTGGCATACAGGATTTCGCAAAAGCCACCATTCGCGAGGTGAAGTCTATCGCGGCATTCGCCGAGAAAGAGTCGGGAGTGGAGTTTATCAAAATGGAGATGGGAATCCCCGGACTGCCTGCCTCAAAAATTGGTGTCGAGGCACAAATCAAGGCTCTGCAGGGGGGAATCGCCAACAGTTATCCCGACATTCAGGGAAATCCGGAACTGAAGAAGCAGGCAAGCCGTTTTGTCAAGGCTTTCATCGGTGTGGATATCTCGCCCAATGGCTGTGTGCCTACGGTGGGGTCCATGCAGGGAACTTTCGCCTCGTTCCTCGTATGCTCACAGATGCAGAAGGGAAAAGACACGGTGCTCTTCATCGATCCTGGCTTTCCCGTGCAAAAGATGCAACTGCAAGTGCTGGGTGTGAAATACGAGACTTTCGACCTGTATGATTTCAGAGGTGAGAAACTCGGACCGAAAATCGAGAGTTATCTCTCAAAAGGGAATATCTGTGCCATCGTCTACAGCAATCCCAACAACCCGTCGTGGGTGTGTCTCTGCGAGGATGAACTAAGTCAAATTGGCTCTCTCGCCACCAAATATGATGCTGTGGTGATGGAAGACCTGGCTTATTTCGCCATGGATTTCAGAAGCGACCTCAGCACACCATTCCAGCCGCCCTACCAGCCCACCGTGGCACGTTATACCGACAACTATATGTTGCTCATCAGTGGGTCGAAGGCGTTCAGTTATGCCGGGGAGAGAATCGCTGTGACATGCATCGGCGACAAACTCTTCAACCGACATTTCGACGACTTGGCAGCACGCTACGAGGGACTGCCCTTCGGAATGGTGTTCTCCACGCGTATGCTCTATGCGCTCTCATCGGGAACAAGCCATAGCGCACAACTGGCTTTGGCGGCCATCTTCAAGGCTGCTGCCGACGGCGAATATGATTTCCGCACCGAAATCGCCGTGTATGGAGAGAGGGCAAAGAAACTGAAGGAGATTTTCCTGAGGCACGGATTCACCATCGTCTACGACCAGGACCTGGGCAACCCCATTGCCGACGGTTTCTATTTCACCATCGGGTATCCTGGGATGACAAGTGGCGAACTGGCTCATCAACTCATGTATTATGGTGTGAGTGCCATTTGCCTGATTACCACCGGAAGCCGCCAGGAGGGACTGCGTGTATGCACGTCATTCATACAGGACCATCAGTATGCACTGCTCGATGAGAGGATGGAAATCTTCCATAAAAACAATCCCTGACATTCCGTTCATACCAACGTCAAGGGGTAAGACCTGCAGTCTCACCCCTTGACGTGTTCATAAACGGCTATCTAATCAGTTCAATCCGAAACCACCATTGCTTAATTCTCAACAATGCCGGCTTCTATCCATTTCTCACACAGAGCCTTGGCGTCATTGAGGGCCTGCTCGTAGGGGAGGGGAGTGGACTCGTCTATCTGATAGTTGTCTGTCAGAAGTTTTGCTAAGTCATCGACAGTGAATTCCTTACCCTTGACACTGTTCCAAAGGAATGCCGATGTCTCGTTCATACTGATGATGTTGGTGAAATCGATGTTCTCCAAGCCTTCTGCAACAATGATTTGCTCTCCACAAACCTCGCGCAGGTTGAATCCTGTTTTTGCTTTCATATTCTTGTTTTGGGTTTGAAAATTTTTAACCAAATGCGGGAGTGTGCCGAAAGGAAATAACGACGCACAGGCAGCAGGTGCATCCATATCCATGAATAGGTGCGCCATTTCCAGCCGTCGGTGCGGTCCAGTTTCTTGCGGCCTTTGCGGTAGAAACCTACCACTGCTGCACGAATGTCTGCTTTCTTGCAGTATTCGCAGCGAAGATTGCCGTCGCCCAGTAGGGTCACGTCTTCACCGGAAATCTTCAAAATGCGATGCAATACAAAGTGGCCAGGCTCTATCTCGGCAAGCACGGGGTCCCACTCTTTTACTTCACCTGGTTTCGTGATAAGGGCAGCGTCGCGCTTGTCCTCAAGAAAGGGGCGCATGCTGATGCCTTTCAGAGGGATAGTCACCGTCTTCTTGCCATCAAGCAACGACACAACATAGGGAAGAAACACCTCGTTCTTGAATTCCTTGTGCTCCCTTGGCGTTGCCTTTTCCAATGATTTCTTTTGAAATATTCCTGACATAATCGTTATGCTCTCACTGCTATGGCTGCGTTGCAGACCTCTGCGGCTTCACGGTTAGGGAGACAATGGAGGATGTAGGCACCTGTTGTCTCCACTATCTTAACTACTGTGTTGCAAATGTTGCGGTTGATGTCGATATCCCACTTCATGTTGGAACAGGATGGCAAGATTGAGGTGAAACCCTCTACGGGCGACAACTTGTCCACACTGTTGGCCGGGGCACGGTCTATGCGGGTCATCGCTCCAAGACGTGCCTTGGTGTTACGGTAGCACGGGGTCTTTCCACTCCAGGGGGTGCCAAAGATATAGGGCTGCCCGTCGATGATACGGATACAAGGGTTGTCGTCGTTCATCAGGTCGCAGCCGGGCAGATAGCGGAGCCACATGCTCACCTGGGTGGACTTACCAGTGCCACTGGCCGCGCAGAAGGCGTAACCGTAGCCATTCTGACGAACAAGAGAGGCATGAATCATCACGGTCTGCTTGTAACTTGCTGCCATCGCAAACGTTAGCATGATGGTGTTGGTCAGACCGAAGCACCGCATGTCATAATTGCCTTTAAGTGCACACGTCACATGACGGAAACCTTTGTCGGATATCAGAAGGGCACATTCGTTGCCCTCAATATCCTTGTAGATGAACTGGTAGCCGCCATCGGGAAGCAAGTCCACCACAGTGTCGCCATTGCCGCCTTCAAAATCGCGAATGCGCTGGCGTTCGGCCTTGGGGCGTGGCTGAAGGTTGTCGTCTACGGTAATCTCAGCCAAAAATGGCTCAGGGGATTCTTGTACCATAAAAGGCATACACGAACGAATAAGCCCTATGTTGTTGATACGATTGTCTGTGAAAAATACTTTGAAATAATGTTCTGCTACGCAGAATACTCTTGTCTCTGATGTCATCGTATGGGTGAATGTCCTATTGTTTAAAATAATAATGTGGGATGCCATTAACGGCGAGGGGGCATGGGGGGAGTGATGTCTTCACCAGGGGCGTCTTTACCGCTTTTCAGACCGCCTTTTTCCATCTTCTTACGGGCTTTCTCCGCCTTCTTTTGTGCTTTCTTGTCCATCACAACCTCTTCTTCGTCTAAATCGGTGTATGGTTGAACGATAAATTTAAACTCATCTTCGTCAACCTCACGGTAGTCAAAACTGCGATGCTTCTTGTCGCCCTTATAGCGCTTCTTCATTTTCTCATATTTCTTGAGAATCTTTTTCTCGCTGTCGGAGAAACATACAAGACAGGTGCGGTTCAACTGTCCTTTGCCCACGAAATAATTCTTCAATTGGTTGGAATATTCCTGGCGATAGATCAGAAAACCATGCTTGTCGTCCACCCAGGCACTGTCAAGCAATTGAATGTTGGTGATATAGACAACGGAATCGTTGAAGGATGCCGAAACTCCAAATATATAAAGTGAACGGCAACGGGGCTTCGCCGAAACGGTAGACAGGCAAAGCAAAAACAGTAATAATGTTAAAAGTAACTTGTAAAATCTCATTTCCTTCTTGTTGCTACTGGCCAAGATATGACTTGAGCAATTTGTTCTTGGTGTTGTGACGAAGGCGACGGATGGCCTTTTCCTTAATCTGACGGACACGCTCACGCGTCAAGCCAAATTTGTCGCCGATTTCCTCAAGGGTCATCTCGGGCTGATTGATGCCGAAAAATGCCTCGATAATCTTGCGCTCACGCTCGTTGAGCGTCAGAAGAGCACGATTAATCTCATTGCGAAGCGACTCTATCACAAGAGCATTGTCGGCCATCGGGGAGTCGGCGTTGGGCAGAATGTCAAGAAGACTGTTTTCTTCACCGTCCACAAAGGGGGCATCCACTGAAATGTGGCGGGTGCTTACCTTGAGGGCATCTTCTATCTTGTCCTCGGGTAAATCCACCGTGTCGGCTATCTCGTCAAGACTGGGGCGACGCTCGTGCTCTTGCTCAAACTTGTTGAGCATGCGGTTAATCTTGTTCACCGAGCCCACTTGGTTCAGGGGAAGCCTTACGATACGGCTTTGCTCGGCTATGGCCTGAAGGATACTCTGACGAATCCACCAGACGGCATAGGAGATGAACTTGAAACCGCGGGTCTCGTCAAATTTCTCTGCGGCCTTGATCAGCCCCAGATTGCCTTCATTGATAAGGTCGGGCAAACTAAGACCCTGGTTTTGATACTGCTTTGCAACAGAGACAACAAACCGCAAATTGGCCTTAGTGAGTTTCTCGAGAGCCTTGCGGTCACCCTTGCGTATACGCTGGGCAAGTTCCACTTCCTCTTCAACAGAGATTAACTCCTCATGGCCTATTTCCTGCAAATACTTATCAAGAGAGGCACTCTCTCGGTTCGTAATTGACTTGGTTATTTTCAGTTGTCTCATGTAGTAAAGATATTAAGTGGATGCAAAAATACTACTTTTCTGACGAAATAACAAAAATTTCCGAAAATAATTGCATTCCTGCATAATTCTCATACTCTTTCCTTCGTTTTCAACACCCTCTGTTGGCCTATTGATAATCGAAAAAGAACAACACCTAAATATTGATGCAATAAATAGGTGTTGTCCCAAAGTTGACAATTTATAATTGACAATTATTTCTCATTCAAGTCCACTGCAAAATACTTCTTCTTGCCAGTGGGATAGAGTCCCTGGATATAGAGCACAGGCTCTTTGCTGGTCGAGACTTCCTTCACAATTTCCTGAAGGTCATCCACTGTCTTCACAGCCTCGTCGTTCACCTTCTGGATAATGAAGCCCTTTGTCAGACCTGCGGCCTTCATCGCACCATTGTTGATTTTGGTAATCTCAAGGCCATGGCTGATTTCAAGTTGTTTCTTCTGGGCGTCTGTGATTTCCTTGAAGTTGGCGCCAAGCACATCAAGGTCGGCACTCTTCACAAGTTCGGTACTGCCCTGGGTGTTCTTCAGAGTCACGGTCTTCTCTTTCTTCGACTTTTCGTGCAGCCACGACACGCGCACCTTGTCACCAGGATGCTTGCCGGCCAGTATCTCGTTCAGTTCGGCCATCTTCGTCACTTTCTTGCCATCGATGCCGGTAATCACGTCACCCTCGACAATGCCTGCCTCGGAGGCGGCACCGCCATCCTCTACCTTGCTTACGTAGATGCCATCGTTGGTGCCTAAGTCCACTTCCTTGCCTTTGGCCTTCTGCTGGTCGATGTAGTTGTGAACGTCCATACCCATAATCGAGAGAACAGCACGCTGCACAGTGCCGTATTTCTTCAGGTCGTCCACTACCTTGTTCATAATCGTTGTGGGAATGGCAAAGCCATAGCCGCTGTAACTGCCGGTCTGGGAATAAAGCATGGCATTGATGCCCACCAATTCACCCTGGGTGTTGACAAGCGCACCACCTGAATTGCCGGCGTTGATGGCTGCGTCGGTTTGGATAAACGATTCCACACCGTTGGCATATAGCGAGCGGGCCTTGGCACTCACGATACCGGCGGTCACTGTGTTGTTCAGATTGAAGGGGTTGCCCACGGCTATCACCCATTCTCCCACTTTCAATTTCTCGGAGTCACCGATAGGAAGGGTGGGGAGGTTCTTGCCGTCAATCTTGATTAATGCCAGGTCGGTGGTCTTGTCGGTGCCAATGATACGGGCCGAGAATTCACGGTTGTCGTTCAATGTCACGGTCAGTTCGTCGGCACCCTCAACCACGTGGTTGTTGGTCACGATATAACCATCGGTTGAAATGATGACACCCGAACCGCTTGCTTCGCGCTTGGGGGTCTGAACCTGCTGCTTGCGCTTCTCGCCGCCAGGATTGCCGAAAAAGCCAAACGGGTCGAAAAAGTCACTGAACGGGTCTTCGACTTCCACGGTGCGAATCTTGGAATTTTGAACATACTTGATATGTACCACCGCGGGAAGGGCCTTCTCTGCTGCGTAGGTCAAATCCACTTGCCCCGGGGGCAGTTCGCTCGCATTGGCCATGTCATAGCCAGATGGCAGGAGGGTCAGCGACAAGGCAACCGCTGCCATGCTCAGAAAATTCTTGCTAATTTTCATCATAATTCTTTTTATTTTGTTGTTCAGATATTGTTCTTGACTGCCTTGGTGGCCGTATATTCACGGTTTCCAAATGCAAAAATAGACGCAAAAAATGTTAAACACCAATTTTCTGAAAATATTTGTCCTCTTTTAACAATCAAATTCCGTGCCTTAACATATTTATAAACCTAAACCCTCTTTTTTCAACTTTTTTTATACATCCAATTCAACTAAAACTGGCAAAAACTCAAATCTTTTCCCTAACTTTGCAAAATCCAAAACAATTATCGACAAGAATATGAAGAAAATCTATTTCGCAGGGTCCATCAGGGGTGGACGTGCAGATGCCGACATCTATCAGAGAATCATCGAATTGATGCAGCATAACAACACGGTACTCACTGAGCACGTGGGGAATTTGGAATTAAGTGTGCTGGAACAGGAAAACGACAGGGAAGAACAGATTTACAATAGAGACATCTCCTGGCTGCGCCAGGCGGATATGGTGGTCGCTGAGTGTACATGCCCATCTCATGGTGTGGGATACGAGTTGGCTTTCGCCGAAAAGCTCGGCATTCCATGTCATGTGTTCTACAATCAGACAAAATGTCAGTTGTCTGCCATGATCAGGGGTGACCGTTACTTCAATGTTTATCCCTACAAAACCGAAGAGCAACTGTTCCGCCAACTGGACACCATCCTTGAAGAACAGTAGTCTATCTTGATTTTCCTTCCTTTTGATTCATTTCCCCTATTATCTTACATTTATCTTTGCATAAAAAGCGACAATGGAACGAAACACACAACTACGCACGGCATGGGACTTCGTGGAAAACACAGGTAAGAGCATCTTCCTCACAGGGAAGGCCGGGACGGGAAAGACCACCTTCCTCAAAACTGTCGTAGAACGGTCGAGAAAGAGGGCGGTGGTGGTGGCACCAACGGGTGTCGCGGCCATCAACGCGGGAGGGGTGACCATCCACTCCTTCTTCCAACTGCCGCTCTCGCCCTATGTCCCCGAAGCCACCTTCAAAAACCGTTACGATTTCGGGAAAGAAAAACGGCGTATTATCGCATCGCTCGACTTGCTCATTATCGACGAGATTTCAATGGTGCGAAGCGACCTCCTCGATGCCGTGGACAATGTGCTGAGACGATTCCGCGACCATTACACTCCCTTTGGAGGGGTGCAACTGCTGATGATTGGCGACTTGCAGCAACTCACACCTGTAGTGACTCCCGAAGACGAGAAATTGTTGGCACCCTACTACGACACGCCTTATTTCTTTGGCTCAAAGGCTCTCAAGCAGGTTGACTATGTCACCATACAACTGGATAAGGTGTATCGGCAGCAGGACAACACGTTCATTCATATTCTCAACCACATCCGCGAGGGAAACGTCACTGGTGCCGACCTCGAAATTCTCAACCAACGCTATTTGCCGGGATTCATCCCCAAGGATGACGAAGGGTATATCCGTCTCACCACACACAACCGGATGGCGGATCAGTACAACGAGAATGCGTTGCGCCGGCTTCCCTCAAGGGCTTTCCAATTCAAGGCCGAGGTGGAGGGCACATTTCCCGATTTTGCCTATCCCACCAACGAAACACTCGAAATCAAGGTCGGTACACAGGTGATGTTCGTCAAGAATGACCCTACCAGCGAGCAGAGGTATTACAACGGACGTATCGGAAAGGTCACCTATGTGGATGAGGAGAAAATCCTCGTGAAATGCCCCGACGACAACCATCACATCGAGGTGGAGCCACTGGAATGGGAAAATGCAAAATACACGCTCAACCCGCAGACCAAGGAGATAGAGACCGAGGTGCAGGGAGTCTTCCGGCAATACCCGTTGCGCCTCGCATGGGCCATCACCATCCACAAAAGTCAGGGACTCACTTTCGACAAGGCCATCATCGATGCCAATTTCTCGTTCGCACCGGGGCAGGTGTATGTGGCACTCAGCCGTTGCCGTACCATCGAGGGCATGGTGCTGGCGTCGCCGTTGCAAGCCAGGGCCATCATCAACGACAGAAGGGTGGATGAATACATCTCACATCAGGAGGAGAACACGCAGGCGAGCATCGCCCGACTGCCGCAACTCAAGGAAGAGTACTATAGATTCCTACTCATCAATCTGTTCGACTTCGAACCCATCCTGAGGCGTCAGGAACACATGGTACGCGTCTTCGTGGAATTCTTCTCCAGAAGTTATACGCAACTCGAAACGCTCCAAAAGCAGACTTTGGCCGACTTCAGGACCAAGGTACTCGACGTGGCTGGAAAATGGTCGGCGAGCATCAGGCGAATGCCTTTCACCGCGCTGCACGAAGAGGCTTTCCTCGATAGGGTGAAGCGAAGTGCTGTCTATTTTGCCGACAGCATCAAGAAGTTGTTCGACAAACCAATCCGACTCACTCAGGGCGTGAGGTCCAACAACAAGCAGGCGATGACCAGACTCGACAACGAATTTGTCGAACTCCGTCAGACCATAAGGGCGAAAACCATCCTCCTGCGGCGCATTGCCGAGGAAGGCTTCTCCAGCACTATCTACCTGAAAGAAAAACAAATGGCGTTGCTCGATGCCATGGACGACGGGTCATCAAGCGCTTCCGGTAAAAAAACGACAAGGGAGAGGATGAAGAAGGATAAGAAACCGCCCAAGGAGAAGACTTGGAACATCTCTTTGAAACTCTTCCAGCAAGGGAAGAATCTCAGGCAAATCGCCAAGGAGCGTGAACTCACCGTGTCCACCATCGTTGGCCATCTCGCCAGATTCATCCCTCAGGGCATCGTCAAAATCGACGACCTCATGACCCCTGCGCACCAGAATGCCATTCAAAAGGTAATCGGCATCGTGGGGAAAAGCGATGGCTCCGGTGCCATCAAGGCGCTATGTCCCCCCGATGTTGAATACTGGGAAATCAAACTCATGCTGGATTATTCTTAGCCACCGTCATTCGTTATGCCTTGAGATAATCGCTGCAATGCGTTTGGCCAGGGCCATAATGGTGAGCATGGGAGGCAGACCAAGTGCCTGGGGTAGGATGGTGGCGTCGGCCACGTAGAGATTGTCGGGCAACAGGGGTGAGTGGAGCGTCTCGGCTTCAGCCATGATGCAAAATATTGACTCATCTCGTTTACTCGGTGCTCATTGTGTGCCTGATACTCTCTGATGGTGTTGGAAATCTTCTCTCGTGAAAGGTCAGCAAGGTGGAGCGATGTGGTGAGATGCTCTCCCAAGTCGGCGTCGTCTACATGATGAAGATAGTGGTCGGCAAGTTCTGTTTCCTGGATGACGCCGTCGAGCCTCCCGTCCATCGAGATGGCCACGAGCGGAATGGCACGCTTCATGCTGAGCACGGCGGCATGGTAACGTGATGTCACCAGCATGGAGAACTGCCGCAGCAGTCCTGTCATCTGGAAAACGTCATGATTCTTTGAGTGGTACACTTGATGGGGGCCTTCCACCAGTTGCTCAAACCGTTTGCAGGCTCCTTCGTCGAGTTGTTCCATGCCAAGAATGGCAACAAAGGCATTGTGCTCCTGCTGGTAGCGGTTGACGGCCTGGGCTATCTCCGACAGGTAGTGCTGAAACTTTTCTCTGCGCTCCATGCTGTCGCTGAAAAAGTAGAATTTGTCGTATTGACCGGTGTGATTACCTGTCAGAACAACTTTCGCCCATCGTGTCAAAGAAGAGCGGATGGGCCACCAGAAGGGGTTGATGACAGCCACACCCAGCAAAGGCTGCTTGCCGTCCCATCCGTCTGCCTGGAGTTGGTAGTGAGCCCACTTTTCGCCTTCGCTTGTCTTAAAAGGCCAGGCAGTATCTGTTCCCACATGGCCTCTCAGACCAAGTGCCCCCAGATTCTTCAGCGACGCCTCGGTGCGCACGATAAAATATGTTTCCTGGCATAGGTCCCGGCTCAATTTGGCCAACCATCCTTCCAGGTGTCCTACCTCGGAACCATAGGCGATGCATGGTTTCCCCTGTCGGCGCATAATGCCGGCAGCCTCACAGAAATACACGGGAAGCGCCTCTGCAAAGGTCGGTGTCAGGGTGGAACCTTCGCATAATATGGCGACATGGTGCTGCGATGCTGCCCTGAGCAGCGACCAGAAAAACATGGTGGTGAATGGCCAGAGATGCACATGATTCGGGAAATATCCTTCGACATTGTCTTTGTCGAGTGTCATCACTGTCATCTCAACATTTTCGGCTCCTAAGGTTCCATCCAGTTGTTTTATCAATGCCACAACACGCGCGTCAGCACCAGTATTCCTGGCGCCATTGTAGCCTACCAGTAGTATTTTCATCCTCTTGCCCTGGCACCACTCGTCGTAACGGCAGAGACCCAGACGGGAAAGAGGCTTGGAAAAACCAGAAAACCACACAATCAATCGTACTATGTATGAAAGCAGTTTGTCCAATAGTTCGGTTCTGTTTATCGGATGAATAAATGCAATTCATTTGCAAAGATACGACTTTTTTTATGAATCTTTTTGTCGGAAATAGACAAAAATATGTCTGAAACGTACGATTGTCTTGGCACTCTCTTGTTTTCCAGTTGTTACATGTTCAAATCCACACCCTGTTCATTGAGCCAAAGGAGGTAACTCATGAGGAAATTCATGCCGAATTCCTGAACATGGGTCGTCATGTCTTTCACGGCCTTCATTTCGTGCTTCCAGGCAGTCGACCGATAGAGTTTGATTCCGAATTTCAAGTCGTCTTCGGTGAAAACACCATACGAGGCATTCAGATAAATGGTTGGCAAATTTTCTGCGAAATATTGCTTCATTTTGTTAAATGCTTCTTTTTGGCTTGGGGTGGTATCTCCAAGTTTGGCGTATACATCAAGCATAGGCAGGACGGATTCTGATAGTCCCGATTCGGCGTAATACTCCTCGAACAGTTTCTTATAACTATTGGGGCAATCAATGGGTTGAATATTTTTCGTTTCTTCTCCCGACATGACGGATTCGGCTATATTTGCGCCTAATGTTTCGAATTCGTCTGTCTTGGAGTTGACGATGGTCTGATGTTCCTGGAAGATTTTTCCTTGAGGTGTAAGCATTGTGGCCGTCAACTCGTTCAGTTCTGCCACACTGACATTATTCTCCAAATAAGGAATTATCGCTTCAATCAAATCATCCATGAATTTCTCTTTGACATATTTTTTGACCAACCTCTCTGATTCCGCAGAGGTGTAGTTTTTTAGCGCCATTTTGTTGATGCCTTCTATGGCGGTTTCCATCTTTTCAGGACTGAGACTGTTCATGGCCGAGGGAGATGACTCCACCATGGCTTTGAATGCCTCTTTGTAAGTGGTTTGTGATTGGGCCATCGTGCAGATGACCAGCAAAGCCAGTGTGATAATTGTTCTAATTGTTTTCATTGTTCTTTGGTATGGTGAGTAGGTTATAATAATTTGTAGTTAGTATCTTCCCGACTATTTGCTTTTCCCTTCATTGACAAACGTTTTGATTTCCTCAATCATACGCTCGCACTTCTGGCGTCCCAGTTCATAGGCTGCTTGCATCTCGTCGGGATTGTGCGAGGTGTGCCCGATGGGAACTGCCGTGTCGGGACGGATGACAAGGGCCGAACCTTCTTCCTCGCGGCGGCGAACATATTCTAATTGTTTGTTGTACATCACATGCCGTTGGTCCAGGGCTTCTATCATTTTGGGGTATTTGCGAAGCGATATGCGCATCAAGGGCATGAAGCGGTTGTGACGCTTGCGGTAACCAAGTGGTTGGGTGAGTACTACGATGTTTCGGTCGAATCCCATCTTCTCGAAGTATTCCAGAGGGATGGAATCGGCCACGCCGCCGTCAAGCAGTTTTTTGCCGTCTATCTCCACCACACGCGACACCATTGGCATCGAGGCCGAGGCACGTACATAGTCGTAGAATTGATGTCCGCCCGTGTCGCATCGCTTATAGAAGGCTTGGCCTGTCTCCACATCGGTACATACCAGGTGAAATTCCGTCGGGTTCTGCTCGAATGTTTCGTTGTCGAAAATGTCGTGCTGTGAGGGCAACTCATGGTAGGCGAAATCGGCACCAAAGAGATCGCCGGTCTTCCACCAGGACCGGAGGCTGCAATAACGCCAGTCGCGGGCAAAACGCTTGTTGTAGCGTAAGGAGCGACCATGCTGACGGGAAACGAAATTCGACCCGAAGGCAGCTCCGGCTGATACCCCGACTACACCATCCACCTCAATACCATGCTCCATCAGCACGTCCATCACACCAGCTGAGAAAAGGCCGCGAAGGGCCCCTCCTTCCAAAACCAATCCTATACGATTCATTCCTTTCTCATTTCAATCTTCAATAAAAAGAGTCATGTCGCTTAAACGTCCCTTTAACTCCCCTTAATTAAAAAACACATACAGCCCAACCATCACTGCAACAAGCAGCGACCAGCACGTCAGCACAAGCCGCGATGCCGAACTGCGGATAGGTTGTGGAATGGCATACTCCTTTTTACTCTTGCCCATCAGACTGATTGTCACCATGCAGACAGCCAAGATGACGAACAGTAGGAACGAGAGCATCATAAAGTGTGGCCAGGCGATTTGCAGCCATTGAGGAGGCCAGAGATAAAGAATACCCACAATCAGGCAGAAGGCGGTGCCGATGGTCAGCGCGAAGTTGGCTGCTGTGGTGGTGGTACGGCGCCAGAACACACCAAGCAGGAATACGGCGGTCATCGGGGGAGCGATAAATCCAAGCACCGACTGAAATACATTGAAAAGATTCAGACCCTTGATGCTGTCGATGGCTATCGTGATGGCTATCGAGATGACGGCTCCTACCACTGTCACGATGCGGCCGATGCGGATGATGTCGCGCTCCTGGGCTTTGGGATGATTCTTCACGTAGATGTCCATTGTGAAAACTGTGCTCAGCGCGTTTAGGGCAGAACCAACTGTGCTGACCAGTGCGGCGGTGAGTACGGCAAATACCAGTCCCACCATACCTACGGGAAACAGATGGGTCACCATGGTGAGATATGCCTCGTCGGGGTTGGACAGACTCACAGCCTCCTGTTGCACGAGGGCATAGCAGATTACACCGGGCAATATGTAAAGGGGCACGTCAAGAATCTTCAGCCAACCGCAAAAATTGGTGCCCAACTGACCCTCGCGCAGGTCGCGGGCGGCAAGCACGGGTTGCACCATGCTCTGGTCTGTGCACCAGAACCACACTCCCATGATTGGGTAGCCCAGCAATATCGGAAGCCAGGGGAAATCTACATCGCTATTGGGTTTGAACAGCACCCAATAGTCGGCGGGCACACCATTGGCCAATGCACTCACGCCGCCCAGTTTGCTGATGCCGGCGATTGTGAGCGTGGCCGAGACGATAATCAGAAGCAGCATCTGATACACATTGGTGTAGGCCACAGCTTTCAGACCGCCAAGGATGGTGAAAAAGGCAGCAATCAACAGCAGTATCAGGGCGGAGGCCCACATCGGAATGTCGAACACCTGGCGGATGAGCACACCGCCGGCAAACAGTGTCAACGCCAGCCAGGAAATCAGGATGGTGACAATGGTGTACCAGGCCAGGATGTTGCGGGTGGACTGTCCGAAGCGGATGCCCATAAATTCGGGCAGGGTCGATATCTTAGCACCCAGATAGCGTGGTGCGAACACGAATGCCAGCAGGCCAATGAACACAAAGGCGTACCAGGCGAAATTGCCCGACACGATACCTGTGGTGAAACCTGCCGACGCCGAGGCGATCAGCATTGAGGGACCCACATTGGTGCCCCACATCGAGAAACCGATGTGATGCCACCGCAACGAGTGCTCCGCCAGAAAGAGCGAACTTCCCTTCTTGCGTTTCGTACTCGCCCATACGCCAATAGCGATGAGCACTGCAAAATATATCGCCAAAATCACCCAGTCGAGGGCTTCCATGTAATGTGACTCCATATATGTTCTTTAGTTATTAGTCAGTGATGATTTCATCCAGTATTTCCCATATTCCATGGAAATATCGATCCACTTCTATGAGCGTTTCATTGCTGAGGTCCATCTCGTCGGTACATTCCACTATCATGGGATAGACAGGGATGCGGGAACCTTGACGCACAAAGACCGGCATCTCGTCCAGCGGACATTCCATGTCATAATACCAGCAGCCGCCTTGATAAAGTATGCCAGTGAAGAAATTCACCCACTTGCCTTCGGGTAGATAGACGTCGCGGTGGTTCTCACTGTTCATGATGGGAGCCACAAGGAAATCACTGCCGAAATAGTACTCATCGTCGATATGCCAGCATTGGCGGTCGTGAGGATGTTCCATCAGCAGGGCACGCATCATGGGATAGCCGCTTTTCACGCAGAGGGCACTCTCACGCAGGATGTAGGGGATGAGGTGATAGCGCAACTGCCACCAGTCGCGCACGATGTCGGCCACGCGGGGGTAATGCCAGGGTTCGCGCTTGCTGGTGCCGTGGTAGCGGATGTGCGACGTGAATACACCCATTTGTGTCCAGCGCACATATACGTCATCGCTCACAGGCGAATTCATGAAATCGGGCAGTGAATGGAACCCGGGCACGTCGTGACTCCAGAAGGCGAAGCCCGACAGCCCCAGGTGGAGTCCGCCGCGCAGCGAACCGGCCATGCCCTCCCAGTTGCTGGCACAGTCGCCACCCCAGTGCAGGGGATAGCGTTGGCAACCAGCCCATCCGGCGCGTGCCCAGATGATGCCGTCGCCGGTTTCTTCTTTCGTCACCTCGTAGGCGGCACGCTGGTAGAGCAGGGCGTAGAGATTGTTCAGACGTTCGGGTGTCATGCCATGGTACACGGCATCGAGGTGGATGTTCTCACCAAAGTCGGTCTTGATGCATTTCACACCCATCCTCAGCAGACGGCGCAACAAGTCTTTGTACCACTTTGTGGCACGGTCGTAGGTGAAGTCGATGGTGCCGGCATAGTCTAGGGCGGAGAAATTGCTGCCTTCCGAATCCTGCTCCTGGAGTACGCGGCCGATATAGTTGTTCTCCCTTGCCTCTTCCAGTTGCTCGGCGCCTTTGGCAATGTAGGGCAACTGCCAGAGGCTTACGCGGAATCCTTTCGACAGCAGTCGGTGGACAAAACCCTCAGGGTCGGGGAATCGCTCGGGATTGAATTTCCATTCGCAGAGCCAGTCGGTGCGAAACCACCCTGTGTCGAGATGGATTACATCGCAGGGATAGTGCTCTTGTCGCAGGCGGTCGCAAATCTCATTCACCTCATCGGCTGAGAAATAGGTCATGCGGCTCATCCAGATGCCGTAACTCCATAGTGGGGGGAGGGATGGAAAACCTGTCAGCATGCGGTAGGTGCAGAGGATGCGCTCAGGACTGTCGCCGCCAATCACAAAAGCGTCGAGGGTGGCGCGGTCGTTGAGAAACTGCACGCTGCGTGTGGAATGGTCGGCCAGGGACAATTTGCAGTAGTCGCTGGTGTGATAGAACACCCCGTACATCCGGCTCGACAGATAGAAGGGAATGCTCTTGTAGCAGCGACGGTTGTTGACGCCCTGCCCATCCTGGTTGCGCAACAGAAAAGACTGACCGCTGAGGTCCATCTTGCGGAACCGCTCACCAGTGCCCACAAAGCATTCGTCGTGACAGGCCTCGAATGTGAGGGTGGCACGCTCTTCCCGACCGTCGAGCAGACAGTAGCCGATGGCCAGACCGTCGTAACGGGGCGGCGAGAAGTGGTCGTCGTTCAGTCGCACGGGTTTCGACTGGTCGCCGTCGGGGTAGAGTGTCAGGCCGATGGTGGGCTGGGGTGGGGGCAACAGGTCGCTCCAATGGTCGAGCGGGGGCTTGCGCATGTCAAGGGTGGCACGCACACGGCCTGTGTCATCCGATATATAATACACTCCGTCTTCCTCTTTTAGCGTAAGAGGTTCACGGCTCAGTTCGTCCGACATTTGCAGCATGTCCGATTGCTCGCTCATCGTGTCACCACACATCGTGATAAACAACCGCACCACATTGGGGCGATAGGCGCGTATTATCAGCGTGTGACATTCCTGCAGCATGCCGCTCTCGGGAGCCATGTCATTCTGCAGTTTCTGCTGCTGGAAGGGTACGGTAATATATATGTCGCCTTCGCGCTCATCGATTTCGGTGGGCGACCAGGCTTTCCATAACGACTCCTGTTTCGACAATTCCATGTCGAAATCCATAAAATCGAATAAATGATAATTTGTCTGTTTCATTTTTTTATTTCTCCCATTTCACATTTGCCCCTGGATGATTGTCGCCATATTTGCCCTCTGGGCAGATGTTGCGGCGGATGGTGTAACCATCGGTCTCGGCATCCAGGTAGATGTTGAAACCACGGTCGTTGGTGGCGTAGGGGGCTGCGCCAATCCGCTCCACCTTGTTGCCCTCAATCAACGAGCCCGGCTGGTTGGACAGCGTGTAGATGCCACCGGCATCATACAGTTGCAGCGCAAAGTCATATACGTGGTTGTTGGTGATGCGGTTGTTGGCCATGCCCGTGTCCATGGGGGTCCAGCCCCATCCCACGCAAATGCCGGAATAATTCACCCGACTTACTTCGTTGCGGTCGATGGTGATGTCGCGCACAAAGCCCGCGCCGATGCCCACACATCCCCAGTCCTCGTTGGTGGCGTCGTGGATGGTGTTGCGGCTCACCACGATGCGTTTGCAATACTCGTCGCTTGTGGCTGGCACCATAAACGGGCGGTGAACTTCCATCGCTCCTTCAGCAAACGAACCTATCAGGATGGCTGTGCCGCCGATGTCCTCGAAACGATTCCCCTCGATGCTGACATCACTGATGCCTACCGCATAGTCAAGGGCGGTGGAGGCGAGATGCTGAAATGTGCAGTTCACAAAGTCCACATGGTGTGCCCACGACACACTCACGGCAGCCTGCGGACGCTCTATCCACGCTTGGTTTTCGAGTGAGCTGCTCCAGGGCAGACCTTCTTTTTCCAGTTTGTAGGCGTCGATAATCGGGAATCCGCCTTGCAGTGTGACGTGGCCCATTCTGAGGGGACGGTTCCATGCGGCATATTCAAAGGTGACATTCTCGATGCGCACGTCGTGGACTCGGTTTTGAGCGTAACCCTCAATGGTGAGCAGACGGGTGAGTTGGGGAATCACTGCTACCGGTTCGCCTCCTTCTTCTTCGGGTCTTGGTTTATACAGTATGTTGCTGTTCGACACGCTTGTCATCTGGCACCAGGAGCCTGGGGTGGTGAGATACAATGAGGAATTTGCGATGGTGTAGGATGACGAGCCTTTCTCGCCGTCTATCACTGGCTGGGGCCAAGGATGGGTGAACTCCAGTCTGCTTTCTGGTTCCATGAAACTCACGATGGTCTTGGCTCCCTCAACTTTCATCTCTTTCACACGCAGGATGGCGATGGCCCACCGCTGGTGGACAATCATCTCCAGGTCGGGCTGGTCTTTTAGTGTCTCGATGTTCTGGGGGGTGGGAATGGTGATGTTGTGATGGATGGGGTCGAATCCGAGCATACGCCCCATCTTGCCCTCACCAAACATACTGGCAAGATGTGCTTTCTTGCCATTCACCCACAATTGGCGGGTGGGGATGGGCGATTCAATTAGGGCCAGTCGGTCGTCTCTCGTCACTCTTGGGGTGATTCCTCCGCTGATATGGGCTTGCTCGCCGGCAGCGGAACGAATGATGGTGGGGGATTCCGTCGTGCCGCTGTCTTCGGGACGGATAAACAGTGGTTCGTCAAGGCGATACTCTCCGGAGCGGAGCAGAATGTGAATGCCTCCCGTGCAACGAGTGTCGCCCAACCGTCGCCAGTCGCGGGCCATCTGAAGGGCTTGGCGAACTGTGCGCAGGGGGGCCTCACGTGTGCCGGTGGCTCGGTCGTCACCGCTCGGTGAAACCCAAATCTCTCCTGCCGAGATACTTATGGTCGTCAGCAGAAAAACGATGCTCAGTAGATTTTTTTTCATACAGTTAGTATAAATATACTTCCCGGCATGGAAGTTGTATGTTTAGGAGTTTTTTACATGCAAATATATGCATTTCCCGAGAATTAGCGAAATAATAGTCCTCTTTTTTAGGGTGGGCGCATTATGAATTGTCAATTGTGAATCGTGAGTCGTGCATGGTGAATTGTGCATGGTGAATTGTGGCGACCCTCACATAATCCTCACCCATGATGCCTTTGATGATGGTATGATGCGACTCTACCTTGAAAAATGGCTTGCGCAATTGTGGCAGGAAAGTCAGTGAACCGTATTGTCGCAGACTGAGGATGAATTCCTCGTCGGTCGGAGCGTCAAAGTAGATGTCCCAGGCTTTCCAGCCTGCCTCCACACAGGGTTCATGCGATGGCTCGATATGGGTGATGGTGCTTGTCATTCTATCTTTTTATTTTTGTCCCTGCCAGTTCTTTGACAGCATCAATTAGGGCTTCTATTTCCCCGATAGTGGTCGTCGTTGAGAAACTGGCACGAAGTGTACCCTGATGCTCACTGCCGATATGGGGATGAATCAGTGGACAACAATGCAGGCCTGAGCGCAGGATGATATCGTAGGCATTGGCCAGAATATAACCAGCGTCGGAAGGTGCTATCCCGTCGATGTTGAAACTCACCACGGCTCCCTGCTCCTCGCCGCCTGGGCTGTGTATGGTCACACCCGGAATCGTTTCCAACTCCTTGATGAGATGTTGGGCAAGCGCCTTGAGCCTTTGGGAGATGCTGTTCACACCCTCTTTCAATATCTCTTCCACACCCGCCAGCAGTCCGGCTATCCCTGGTGCATTTGGAGTGCCTACCTCATACTCGTAATCCCCATCTTCGTAGGTGATTCGGTTGCTGTCTCGTCCGGTGCCACCGTAGAGTAGTGGGGTGAGCGGAATGTCTGCGCGCAGGTAGTAACCTCCGATGCCTTGTGGACCCAGCAATGCCTTATGACCGGTGAACACCAGTGCGTCGCATCCCCATCCGTCACAGTCGATGGTCACGGCTCCGGCGCTTTGCGATACATCCACCAGTACCATCATGCCATATTGATGTGCCAGGTGACAGATGCCCTCGATGTCTTGAATCTGACCAGTCACATTGGAGCAGTGATTGACCACCAATAGGCCTTCTTGTCCTACCTCATTTTTTGCCAGTGCAGCCTCTATGACCGACAGACTCACTTTCCCATGCGAGTCACATGGAATAATATGTGTATGCTCCTTCCTCTTGGGATGGTTCATCAGCGGTCGTAGCACACTGTTGTGCTCTGTGGCAGTGACAAAGATGGGTTTGTCGTCGAGATGAAGGCCCTGTAACAGGCGGTTGAGTGAGTCGGTGGCTCCACTGCTCAGGAAAATGCGCTCGGTGTGGGCGATTCCCAGCAAATGCCCCAACCGCTGTCTCAGTTTGTCGGCAAGTGCGTCGCTCCCGCCTCCTGTACTGCGGTAGGCACTTGGCGGTGGTTGCTGCAGTGCGGTGGTCATCGCAGCAACCACCGATGGTGGCTTGGGCCATGAGGTGGCGGCATGGTTGAGGTAAATCATCCCTCCAGAACTTTGAAATTCATCAACTTGCCTAATTGTTTCAACATTCGGATGTAATCGCCGAAAATCAGCACTTGATGATGTCCGAAGTAACCCAAATTGTGCATGTAGGTACGGGCATCGTCCATCTTGATGTAATAGTATGGACTGCAATACACGGCGTCGTATTCCGAGCGAAGCACCTCGCCGCGTTTCACACAGATGGTGTCGGCCTGGGGATTGAAGCGCCCAAGGGTAATCCACTTGTCGGTGTTCTCGGTGAAATCCACTTGCAATTTCCCGCCAAAACCCTGTCCGGTGAATGCCCAGAGTTTGTATTGGAGCGGACGGGTGCCGTAACCATTCATGCAGAGGGCGGGAACGGCATGGTGGATGCGAAGTAACTCGTCGGTCTCATGGTTGGGGTTGCCCATGAAAGCGGGGCGCATGGCAGCGGCTTGCATGATGGTCATGGCCAGCAGGGCGTTCAGGTCTTCCTCACAACCGCTTGGTATGCCCTCGTCTTTCAGCAGCGAATGGCAGACACAAGGGGTGAATTTGCGCTTCTGGGGGATTTCTGATGTGCACAACTCATGGCAGGCGGTGGAGAAGGCGTTGCAGTCGTAGACATCCATCATCTTCTTGGCGGCGAGGTAGTATTTGATGTCGTTGATAAACCACTCTTTGTTGACACGGGTCTCCAGCGAACCGTTGATGATGCGCTCGGCAATAGGACGGGCTTCCTCGTCGGTCACCTGGTCCATAAAGGGGAAAATATCGCGGAAGGGGAGTTTCACTATCTCCATCCCGTAACGCTGGCGGATCAGCTCGGGGTCGCGTATCACGCTCTGCAGACCAAAGGTGGGAGTGCTGCCATGGGTGAGTACCAGGGCTCGGGTGTTGGCCACCACTTTGCGCACCCACAGCAAGTGTGCAATCTCATTCAAATCCTGAATGTCCATAGCCACGTAGGCTTCCAGACCGATGGAGTGGCAGTAGGCGGCGAAATCAATGCCCTCGTTGCCGTTTTGCATGATGACCACAGGCTTGCGATAGCGTTCCAGTTTGGGGATGCGCCAGTTCATGCAGAGAAAGAAATCCACACGGTCCAGGTCTTCCTCTATCTGGGCATAGATTTCACGGGGCACAACAAATTTCTCGTCGTAACGGGCATCCACGGCCGGTAGCATCTCTATTTCAGGGGTGGCTTTCGACAATGCTGCACAGGCGGCGGCAAAGGCCTTGTCGGCTGCCGCGGCTTCGGCTTCAGGGGTCATGTCTTTCTTGTAACCGGCACGGCAAGGGCCTTCCCAGAAGTGGGAATGGGTCAGGCACCCGACAATGGGGCGGACCACCAGTTTCAGGTTCATCGCTTTTTCTTTCATTGTTTTGTAGGTTATTCGGTTCTTAAGTAGATTGATTATGCAAAATTAATAATAAATCGGCACAATCAGCAACCTAAACCAAGTTTTTTCACCTTTTTCAGATTGAAACATCTTCAGCCATTTGTCCGTTTAACTCCCCTTCATTGTTCAATCTTCAATTTTTTTATTACCTTTGCACCAAATTTTGTTTGACAAGTATAAACCGAGTACAGAACATAAAAACTAAATAACATGAAACAATTACTATTTACGTGTTGCGCAATACTTGCCTTGATGGCATGCCAGACGAAAGAAAGAGCAGCGGATTTTCCACTTCCCAAGTCACCCGACTATAGTGACACCACACAATGGTACATTTCCGACCGTCACAGTGAGGCCGATGTCTTCTATATCATTTCCACCGAGACAGGCGACTACACCCTCGACGACGGTTTCACCTATCATCATGCCGATACTTACAACGACAGCGTGCGCGGGCCCATGTATGCAGAGATGCTCGGCGTAGATACATTGCTCAGCGGAAAGTTAAACTATTTCGCTCCATATTATCGCCAATGCTCATTGCAGTCTTTCATGAACGATAGTATTGCGCAACAAAGATTCCCCATCGCGTTGGGTGATGCGAGGGAGGCTTTCGACTATTACCTCAAGCACCTCAACAATGGAAGACCATTCATCCTGGCCGGTTTCAGTCAGGGGGCGACAATCATGTTGCAGTTGCTTCAGGAGATGGACGAGGATACGTATCAGCGCATGATAGCCGCCTATGCCATCGGCGTGAGTGTCCCCCAGGAAATGGTGGACAAATTTCCACATATCGTGCCCGTCAAGGGCGCGGATGATGTAGGGGTTACCATCTGTTATAATTCTGTGAAGGATGCCTCATCAGCCTTGCATGGTAAAAGTGCCATTGCCATCAATCCGGCCAACTGGAAAACCGATGCCACGCCTGTCACCTGGATGACAGAGCCTACGCCATGGCTTCCTGTCAGCGAACAGAAAAAGGATACGCTGACAGCACATCTCGATGTCGCTTCGGGACTGGTCTTTGTCGATGGATATACGGCCACAGATTACGTCTTGCCATTGATCGGAAAGGAGGGTAACTACCACACCCGGGAAATATGGCTCTATCGCCAGCAACTCAAGGACAACATGGCTCTGCGGGCAGAACGCTTCTTGAAACTTCAGCGGTCATCCCATTGATGACGCTCTCTGTGCATACTTCGTAGGGAATTAGCTCGTCTAATTCCGCTTGCTATTGTGGAATAATGGGGTCGCTGCGCTCAAAATTACAAGAAAATTTTGTGCAAAATTACAAAAGCGTTGAACTTTTGAAAAAGCCGTCAAATCCTTGGTAACCAATCCCCCTCCTAAAGAAGGGCTAGGGAAGGTCTTATGTCCCCAGTGGCAGTACAGAGGATATAATAATTGTTATTGCTGTCCGATAAAAATATATTCTAATGAGTCAGATATTTAGATTACCCAATATAGGGTCAAAAAACATCATAAATGGCTATTTAAAGCCGTTTTTATCGTCTAAATCCCCAATATTAAGGGATAAGATGGCTTTGGCGCGAGATTTTGCTTCTATTGCATCAAATGGCTTCATTAGGGGGTTGGTTTTCAAATGCGCCTGTCCGACAATTGATTATCAGTCACTTACAAGCTCAAAATCACGATTATCAGTTTTTATCGGACAGCAATAAATAATTGTGAATTATGAATTGTGAATTGAAAAAATCCCCTTATTCCTTGCAACTTCTAACTTTTTTCCCTATTTTTGCCTTTGCTAACTGAAACCACCTTGGTGGCGACAGAAAGCGTACATATTGAATTGGCGTATACTGACGCTTGGAGTGTCACCTCAAACTTCGCAACTTTGAAACCTATATTGAAAATCAACGAGTTATAATAGGTGTTCTTTTCAATAGTTCTTTTTCCTCACCTCGTTGTCGAATGCAAAAATAAGAATTTTGCACTAAATTTGAAACAAAATCTCTATAATATAATGAAAAATGCTGTGAAATAAGTATATTTGCAGCAAATAATTTAAACAGGTTTGCCTATGTAGCAAAAAAGAAAACAGACATTAAGATAAAAAGCGTTTGCTTTATTCTTGCTTATCGAAAATCGCCAAATATAGAAAGCAATCAAGAGTAATGGTTAAACGCTCACGCTTAGGCGTGGGCTTTTACTCGTATATGATTGCAAGGCGTTTGGCGATGCCTCGATAAGCGTAGACGAAGTGATTAGTCCACGTTTTTTTATTGTCTCTTACCAATAGGACTATGAAATGGACAAAATGGATGATTGTTTATTAAACAGAAGTCTATATATTTGTCGCAAATTTTAACCATTAGTAATTAACAACAAAACGAGATTATATGAAGAAATATTTAAGTTTTATAGCATTCGCTATGATGGCTGTTTTCAGCCTTGCTTTAGTCTCATGTGGCGATGATGACGATGACGAACCTTCTGCAAGTGGAAGTCAAATTGAAATAAATGGCGTAAAACACTATGTAGGAGGCGAAGGTGCATATTTTTTAGGGGCATGGTCATCAAATATTTGTACAATTAACATGCACGTGAATGACGGTAGACCCGATAACTCTTATCTCTTTATGTATAGAACAAATCATGCTCCCAAAGTTGGAGATGAATTATCACAAATGAGTGAGTTCACTGTAACTCCATACAATTTTTACGATAAATACGAGGAGATAGAATTGGCTTATAGTAGTGGCTCTGCTAAAATTACCGCAATCAACACAAGTATTGACGATGGCTCTGTAACGATAAAATTTGACAATCTCAAAATGGTGTCAGGCAGTTTGTCTTTGACATTCAGCGGAAAAGCAATAATCCCATTTAATTTTGACTAACCTATGAAACACATAATTACAATAGTAACTTGTATTGTGTTGCTGAACGCTCTCACTGGTTGCACCTCCAAAAATTCAAATGGAAATGAACAAAGTTCAAATGTTTCATCGGCTGAATCAACGGAATATTCAGAAGATACATCTACTCCATCTGAAGCAGAAACAACAAAAGAAGAGTCAAATTTTGAAGTTGAACAACAACCTTCAATAAACACTGAATGGCAATACTTGGAACAAGAAGATAAGCTTAACGACCTCAAAAACTATGAGGCCCGAATTTTATCAACTGATGGCAGGGTACAATGCACAGTTGCTGCTTTAGATTTTTTCATAAACGTGGGTTTCTGCATTGCTCGTTCTTGACATGGGGGACAATGCAAAGGCCTGAGGTGTGGGACGAGTTAATGTATGTAAGTCCACGCTTTTTTATATGTATCCCTTCTGGCGATAATCTTTCTATGTTCATCCTGTCAGGGCTTGGCAGGAGTCATTTGTAGTCAATATCTGAAACCATCACCAAACCTATTTCATCATGAACAACAATCTGCGTTTATTCATCACACTGAACATTATGATGCTTTCCACAGCTATCCCCTTACACGCCGTGGTGACATTCGATGCCGCCGTGGATAAAGGGCCATACAATGAGACCACTGGAATGTATGATATAACAAAATACGGTGTAACTATTAGTGTTCCATCTTTGGTATTTGAGAGTGAGCATTATGATTATGAATGGAGCTGGTACCCATCATTTGATTGCTACACATTAGAACCAAATACTTTTATTAATATAGAGTCGAGATTTGACAACATCAAAATGATTTCTGTAAAATATTTTGAGTCAGAACAGTCAGACTACTTTGGTATTTATAGCCACAATATTTCTAATCCTACAAATGGGAAATTACAGAATTATCATTTTTATCCCTGCAATCACAGTTCTTATAGCGTTTGGACTGGCAATTCTCTAAATATTTCCTTTAGTGTTACTGGAGAAACAATGATTTCCGAAATCACAGTATATACAAGTAATGACGAATTACCACAAAAAGTACCATATATCGTCACCTATGACAACATGGATGGTCGTGATATGGTAACTTATTATTATGGTTATCCAAAAATAAATCAATATCATGGTCACTATGCATCTGATGATTGTTATTTTATTAATACATTAAGAGAAGCTGGCACTATTATTTTGGATAGTGATGAGGAATTTACATCTCGCATAGATTATAAGCGGATAAAGATTGACGAATCATTTGTAGATTATGAATTAACATCAGCAAAAAAATGGTTTTCAGATTATGAAAGCGTTATCTCCATCGAAGGACTTGATAATTTCGACACATCTAAGGTAACGAATATGAGTGGGATGTTTAGTGGATGTTGCAATCTTAAAGAACTGGACCTTAGTAATTTTGATACTTCCAATGTGACTGACATGAGTTATATGTTTTCTGAATGTAATACATTATGTAGTTTGGACTTGAGTAATTTTAATACATCGAAGGTTACAAATATGTGTTGTATGTTTGACGACTGTCTTAATCTAAAAGAATTAGATCTCAATAATTTTGATACTTCCAATGTGAAAGATATGTCTGGGATGTTTAGCTACAATCATTTTACTAATCTGGAAATTGGAAATTTTGACACATCTAAAGTTATAGATATGAGCTATATGTTCTGGGGTTGTGATATAGAAAAAGTAGATTTAAGCCATTTCGTCACATCTAACGTGATAAATATGGAAAGTATGTTTGCTGATTGTTCTCTCGCAAGTCTTGATTTGAGCAACTTTGATTTCTCAAAAGTCACAGATTCTGGATGTATGTTTACTGGAAGCGCCATCAAGCTCTTATACATTCCATCCAGTATGGCCCATGTTAGTCAGGAGACTTGCGCAGGTTTGGGCAGCTACGACTATCCCTGTGTAGTCATCGCCCCCGAGAGATTTGATTTTGACGTTGACACCAGCGGGAAATCCTTTATCTGGAAAGGAGGTTGTTTCCGTTTTGCCGGAGCCCCACTGCCTTATTCCGTGTATGAAAACGAGACGTTAACCTTCTACTACGATAAATTGAAAGATGTCCGAACCGGCACCATATATTGCCCGATAGGACGCATGGACTGGGCAGAAAATAAGACAAATGTCAAGAAAGTGGTCTTTGATGCTTCTTTCTCTGACACCTATCCAAGCAGTACTGGTTCTTGGTTCTACGGCATGACCAACTTGTCAGAGATCATTGGCATTGAGCACCTCAACACCTCTAAGACATTGTATATGGATTACATGTTTGCCAAATGCAGCAGCCTTGCTCGTTTGGATTTGAGCCATTTCGACACCTCGTCTTTGCAAGGTTCCTCGAAGATGCTCAGCGATTGTGTTGGTCTGGAAGAATTGTACATCTCTTCAACAATGGGGAATCTTGCAGAGAATAGTTGTGAAGGTGTTGGCAGGGTGGAACCTTGTGAGATTATCGCACCGGCTGGTTTTGACTTCAATGTGGACTCATCCAATGGCTATTTCTTTTGGAAAAACGGATTCTTCAAGTGGGAGGGCAAGGAACTGGCCATATTATCTAACGACAAGATGACTCTCACTTTCCATCGGGGAGCCTGGAATGTCAATGACGGCGAAACCACCTACTCTATAGATAATGATAGCAACAATCCAGCGTGGTATGCGGAACGGGTAAATGTCACCAAGGTGGTGTTTGACCCATCGTTTGCGGATGCACGACCAACTTCATGCTTCGGGTGGTTCCGGGGGATGAGCAATTTGGAAAACATAGAGGGAATAGAATACCTGAATACTGAAGAGGTGAAAACGATGAGTTATATGTTTAATAGTTGCGAGAAATTGAAGACGGTGGATGTCACTCATTTCAATACCGAAAAGGTAGAGAAAATGGGGTATATGTTCATGAACTGTACGGGTCTGGAAAGTATTGACATTAGTGGTTTTGATTATTCAGCCAACACCAGTTGTTACCGAATGTTCTATAATTGCACGAATTTGAGGGATGTGAAGTTAGGTGAATGGAAGAATAACACCAACGACCAATATGGTTATATGTTTTCGGGATGCTCTTCCCTAGAGACATTGGACCTCTCGCAATTGAACCTTCCCTCTGATGCCAAAACTACCAGCATGCTCTATGGCTGCAAATCCTTAAGCCTGTTGAACATCTCATCATCAATGTCCATTTTAAATAGTTCTGCTTGCAGTGGTGTCGGCACAGCGGCAAATCCCTGCGTTATCGATGCACCCGCCAGTTTTGACTTCGGAGTGGACACCAGTGGCGACTACTTCAAATGGAAGAGTGGATATTTTAAATTGCACTCATTATTTGCAAATGGCGACGTGAACCACGACGGCGTAGTCAACATCTCCGACGTGATGATGATGGTGAATCATGTGATTGGGCGCACACCAGCTGGTTTTTACGTTGAAAGTGCTGACCAAAACGGTGACAACACGGTAAATATTTCCGATATCATGTATGTCGTCAATATTGTTATAGGCACAATACAAGCTAATGCTCCCATGAACGCCCGTGAGGCCATGACCGACGGTCTGTCGCTGATGCGTACGAATAGTGGTTATGTCCTGTGCCTAAACAATGTGGATGCCTATACTGCCTTGCAGACGGATGTGTGGTTGCCCGAGGACTGCCATCTTGGCAATGTGCGACTGAATACAGACCGTACAGATGGTCACCGTGTCACCTACACTGATTTGGGTGATGGCCATTACCGTGTGGCAGTCTATTCATTGGATGCCCGTGAATTGCGTGGACATGAAGGTGCATTGTTATTCCTCGACATCAGTGGCAAAACAATGGACAATCCCACCGTCACAGATGCTCAGTTGACCAACCGCCTTTTTGAAACAGTAACCCTGGCTGGAGTATCAGAACTTACAGGAATCACCGTTCCTGTCGACAATGAAAATGACAATCCCACCTTTACTGTCGATGGCGTCAAAGCAAGAAAGGGACATCGCGGAGTTGTGGTGCGAAAAGGAAGGAAAACGGTTAGCAATTGAAAATTGAAGATTGAAAATTGAAGGCAACATCCCCTTCAGCACTCCGTTTCGCTCTGGTGGATTTGCAATCCACCAGATTCTTGTAAGGGGATATAAAATCCCTAAGTGTTCGAAGAACGCTATACTTTAAGGTTGTCTTTGTTGTCATGGTTGTCTTTAATATACACAACCCTTGACAACAATGGCCAACCGCTATATCCATAAAATAAAGATTTAATTTTACTATATTTTTGAGTGCAGCGACCAAGACTATACATTATCAGACAAATCAGATAATCCGTTGTTTTATTAATTCTCAATTCTCAAAAATCCTATTTTACTGCCCAGATTGTTGCTTTTTCGGTAGAATTATGTATTTTTGCACAAAATTACAACCCCGACCATTAACCTAAAAGCGAAAAATCATGAAAAGATGCCCTCATTGTGGAAATAACTTGCCTGATAATGCCCCGGTATGCAATTATTGTGGTGCCGTTTGGTTTCAGAACGACAATACTCAGTATACACCTTCCAATGGAGCACGGAGAAACGAGGCCACGCAGATTTCCTCGCCAAATGGTATGCCGCCAAATGGCCCCGCGCGATTTGACTTCAACGGAATGCCGCAACCTCAGCCATACCGCCCTCAGCCACCACGCGACAAAAGTAGGGTATGGCTTATCGCTTTGGCCATCTTCCTCTTCCTCGTTGTCGCTGCTTTGGCCACTTTCCTTCTGCTGGGCTATTCCTCGAAAGATACAGCAAAAGGCCAGGCCGACGAGGACACCAGTGGCTACATGGACGAGAAAGATGATGACTCACGGGATTCTTCGGTGCCTATCGTAGAGAGAAAAAGCCCATCTGACACCAAAACGGAGAAGGCTCCTGTCAGCACCCCGTCACCGAAACCTGCCCCTGCCGAGAAACCGCCTGTTGCCAATGGCTATTATAATCTCTCTGGTGTTATTTCCCACGAGGAGAATTATTATTTCAATATGCAACTCAATGTCGCGGGAAACAATGTGACTGGTAGTTATGTTGTGACCAATGGAGCCAACACCACGGTGAGGCTCTCTGGCCGTGTGGACAGTTCGGGGAAAATCACGCTGAGGGAGTACGACCATGGACGTCTCACAGAATATTATTTCGAGGGCCGCTTCTATGGCAGCACCTTCTCAGGAAAATACAAGTCCACAGCCCGCAGACTGATGATGAATTTCACAGCCTCACCATCGTATTAAAGTCCCTCTATTCTCACTCGCAGGGTGTGGCGCTTCGTCTTGTCTATGGCGTATTTCTTGAGCACACCCGGACCACAACTGCTGTTGCCTAGACCAAGAACGGCGCAGTCGATGTGCAGGTAGGTGTGCCCGTCGCCCTGTAGGTCGCAGTCGTGCGCCGTGGTGGCGATTGCCGTGGCGGAGTAGGGGAGCGCCTGAAACGAGAAAGGAGTGTCGATGGCGGTCACACGGATGGCCCGGCCTTTGCCTCGGAGGGTCACCATCGTGCAGTCCTCGTGATTGCCGCTGTCCTGTGGACGTGGGTAATGGGTGTAGGTCGCTGCTACAGGCAGTTTCCACATTCCTATGTGACATGACAATTTGCGGTCGGGGTAATTCTCCTCCGGACCACGGCCATACCATTCCACTTGGTCGTAACTGCCGGGAAGGCGCAGCAACATCCCCAGACGTGGCAATTCGGGCAGTTCGCCACGCAACTCATATTGCTGGCTCACCTCCAGCACGCCGTCGGCGACGTTGCGTGTCTCGGTCCTGACCAGGATGCTGCCGTTGGCATAATGGTATTCTTTCACACCCTCTCCCAAATCCTCCACACGGGCACTGTCAAGATGTTGGCGCGACCAGTCCTTGGCCAGCCAGTTGCCAAAACTGCGGTCGTTGTCGGTGGGGGCGCGGAATGTCTCGAAACCTATCTCGCCGATGTCTGCAAGTGCCCGCTTGCTGGGCTTGCCCTTGCGGGTCTCGGCGACGGAGAGCGGACGGTCGTTCAAGGCGAATTGCTCGCTGCTCACCACGAATCCCTTGGGTGCCCAGTCGGTGGCTTGTGCCAGTGTCACATCGACGGTCAGGCGGATGTCATGGTCGCTCTTTTTTGTATACAGTTGACTCACATCGCAGAGGATTGCACTGTCGTTTGTGTCGGAGAAATTGCTGGACAACAGACCTCGTTTCACCACACGCCCGTTGTCGGTTATTTCGTAAGTGAACTGATAGTCTGAGAGGGGAATCTCACTGTAAAGACGGTGCACGGAGAGCATGGCGCCATCCAAAGTGAAACGGAAAGGTGCATACACGCGTTTCACCTCTTTGTATTTGGGCGTGACAGCACGGTCGCACATCACGATGCCGTTCAGGCAGAAGGCCTTCAAGTTGGGCTTGTCGCCGAAGTCTCCGCCGTAGGCCACCATTTGTCGGCCGTCATCGGTCTTGCGGTAGATGCCCTGGTCGGCCCAGTCCCAGATAAATCCGCCCAGCATGCGGCGGTTGCTGTAGATTTCGTCCCAGTAGTCTTGCAGATTGCCCAGGGCGTTGCCCATGCAGTGGGCGTATTCGCTCGTGAGCACAGGGCGCTGGTCGTCGGTGCGCTCGGCATGGTCGAGTAGTCGCTCCCAACGGGCATTCTCGGCACGTTCCTGGTCCGACCCCTCGGGGATGCCGGGATTGAGGTAGGCTTGACGTACACGGGGGTAAAAACGGCTGATCATATCCACACAGTCGGGGTCGCGGTCTCCATCGGTGCCCTGGGCTCCTTCGTAATGAACGGGACGGGTGGGGTCCATCGTGTGAAGCCAACCGGCCATGGCGGCGTGATTGGCACCGAAACCGCTCTCGTTGCCCAGACTCCAGCAGACGACCGAGGCATAGTTCTTGTCGCGTTCTGCCATGCGGACGGCACGGTCGAGCATGGCGGCGCCCCATGAGGGGGTGGACGCCAGGGTGCCACGCAGTCCGTGGCTCTCGCAGTCGGCCTCGTCCATCACGTAGAGTCCCAGTGAGTCGCACAACTCATACCAGCGGGGCACGTTGGGGTAATGGCTGGTGCGCACGGCATTGATGTTGGCTTGCTTCATCAGCAGAATGTCGCGCAGCATCAGTTCCTCACTCATCACATGGGCGGTGCGCGCATCGTGCTCATGGCGATTGACTCCTCTGATTTTGATGGCATGGCCATTCACCAGCATCTCACCGTCCTTGATTTCTATCTGGCGGAAACCCACACGGTGGGTCACTCGCTCCACCACACTGCCGTCGGCGGCACGCAGGGAGAGTGTCAGTAGATAAAGACGGGGGTGCTCGGCACTCCACTCATCGGGATGGGGGACGTGCAGGGAGATACGGGCGAATTTCCTGCCTCCGCGCTGAGGATACCACTCGTTCATCAAAGCGGCTTTGTGACTCAGGTCGAGAACAGGGGAAATGTCGATGATGGTGTCGCAGAGTGTGGACTGTCCGCCGTCGGGAGAATACAGTCGGGCTTCCATGGTGTAACCCTCGCCATCGGCTGTGCCAAACACCTGGAACTGGGGATTCAGTTCCAGCATGTAGTCGCGGTGGGCGCCGGTTCCGACGGGTTGGGTGCGCAGGGCGAAATCGCGCAGGCGCACGTCGGGGGTGTGATAGAGTAGCACATCACGGTGGATGCCGCCAAAACGCCAGAAATCCTGGTCCTCGAGATACGAGCCGTCGCTGTATTTGTATACTTCGAGGGCAATTTCATTTTTCCCTTTTTGCAGGAAGGGGGTGATGTTGAATTCCGATGGCTCCATCGACCCTTGGGCATAGCCCACTTTCCGGCCGTTCACCCACACGTAGTAGGCGCTCATCACTCCTTCCAGACGAAGAAAGGTCTGCCCGCTGTCCCAGTCGTTGGGCAGGGTAAACCATCGCTTGTATTGTCCGGTGGGATTACGCTCCTCATAAGTGGTGTAGTCGTGGCGGGGTTCACTGGTCACACGTGGTGGGTCTATCTTGAATGGGAAACCGGCGGATACATAGATGGGAGTGCCAAAGCCGTTTACTTCCCAGTTGGCGGGAACGGCTATCTCACCCCAGCCGCTACAGTCGTAGTCGATGTGGTAGAATTCGCTCACGCGCTCAGCGGGGGTCTTTGTCCAACGGAATTTCCATGTCCCGTTGAGTGTCAGCGTGCGGTCGCCGGGCTGCTCTCCGTAGGGGAGGAAATAGGCCCGCGCTGGCTCGGCGCCTATCTGGGTCACATGCTGGTTCTCCCAGTCAGGAATGTCTCCGTCGCCTGCTGCCACAGCCAGGGGCAACAGGATGCTCAGTATCGCAAAAATCGCTTTCCTTGTCATATTTCTTGTGTCTTTCTGTCTCAAAAATGTCGGGCACCTATATCACTTTGGGCTGCTAAGATACGCAAAATCCAATAATTTGCCAAAATTTTACCTTGCAAATTCCACTTCCCATCGTTTATTCCGAGTTGATCCAGGTGAGTTTTCTCCACAGACCCTCCAGTGGTCCGCGGGGATGGCTCTTGAACCAATAGCGGCCAAAAATATACTGGACAATGACCATGAGCAGGCCGATGAGCACGGCGTAGGTGATGCCTACAAGGTGATAGCAGGCGAGTCCATAGCCACAGAAAATGAAACTGCCGATGATGGACTGCAGAAGATAGTTGGTGAGACTCATGCGGCCAAAGAAACAGAGGTGACGGAGGGCTGTGCGCACACATGCAAAGGCGTACCAAGCAGAAACCACAGCCGAAGTAATCATCAGCAGGATGAAGAGGTTGTAGATGGGGGTGAGCCACGGGGCCAGTTGCCCAAATTCCACGAAACTCATCGCAATGACAACTCCTGCCGACACGACAAGAATGCCATGCCATATCCGCAGGTTATGGCCCTCGTCGTAGAAGAACCGATGGCGTCCCAACTGCATGCCGAGGATGAACAGACAGAGCAACTGCGTGAGTCGCCCACTGAAGACGTTGAATCGCAGGTTCAGTTCGAAACCATATCGGAGGTTGTTGACGGCATTCTCCATGAACGTTCCGTGCTCATGCAGGCTGATGGTCTTGTTGTATATCTCAAATAGGGTGGTGTGGTCTATCGTGGTGCCCGATAAAAGACAGAACAACTCCACGGGTTGGATGGCCAGTAGTGCGATGATACACCATACGATTCGTGATGGCAGATAACTGATGGGTATGAGCAGCAAACCATATACCGCATAGAGCATCAGGATGTCGCCATCGTAGAATGCCACGTTGATAAGGCCAAACACAAACAGTAGACACATACGCCAGGCAAAACGGCCAGAGAAGTTACGGTGTTGTTGCTGCTGGTTGTCGTTCATGATGAAGAAACTCAGTCCGAAAAGCATGGCAAAGATGCCATACATCTTGCCGCTCAACAACCAGGCCAGCACGTTGCCGACTTGCTCATCGCAGGGGAGTGTATACTCAATTGGGTCCTTGGTGAATATGTCGAAATGCTCCACCGAATGATACAGGATGATGCCGGCCACTGCAATACCTCTTAATGCGTCGGCCACATCTATCCGGGTGTTGGGAAGGTTGCGGGTAGTATACATTTGCTCTTTTGTCTGTTATATGCTGCAAATGTACGAATAGTTTCAGGCTCATGCAAATTTTTGGGAATTTCTCATAGAACAATTGGTCGATTTTTTCTACCTTTGGCACTCCTCCCCTACGAAGTTTGGCTCACTCTCCTTGGATAATGGTAATGTGTGAGAGGATATGAGAAATGCGTTTTGCAGACATATTTTAAAATAAAAACGTCAAAAATTGACTCGTTTTCCTTTTTTTTGCTTATCTTTGCCATGCCTGTGGGAGTTTTGTCGCTTTGTTTTAGCACCGCCGGAGCAAATGGAATTTCCAATGAGGCATATTCCTGCGTAATTTTCTGATACTCATGGATTTCTTCACATTTTTAAATCAAAGTGGTGCGGGTCTTTTTATTATGAAAAAATTTTATTTGTTATTATCGCTTTTGGTATTTACATTGAATCTGTCAGCACAATCTGGTAAAACAATTAAACTTGACAAATACACAACGCTTTATGTCAATGACACCATTTCCGTCATCATGTCTAAAAAATCAAAATATGGTGTTGCCACCAATGATGGGAAATTGCTTGTGCCTGTAGAATACGATGATATCCTTCAGCGTGTTCTGACAGATTATGACTATGGTAAAGAGTTGTTCTTTCTCGTGTCAAAAAATGATAAATGGGGTATAGCCAGCAACCGAAAAGTGTATGTGGAGCCAGAATTCGATAATTTTGTAAGTCAAGCAGAAAAACTGCTTTCTTTTATAAAAGATGGCAAGCAGGGCGTCGTGACATTGAAAGGAAAAGTGGTTTTACCTGCCGAATACGATGTTGTGAATTTCTACCCCCAATCATGGTCCTCTTTTATCATTGCCGCATTCAAAGATGGGCAGTGGACAATCTTCAATGATTACAATTTGGATTTGGTGGATGTGGATTTCCCCATCGATGCGCTCGAAAGTACAGAATGTCTTGTGACCTTAGAAGATGAACAATACATCCTTGCATCGGCTTTTTATAATGGTTTTGCCAAGGTGTGCAAAAACGACCACTACGGAATGGTGAATCCTCAAGGAAAAATTATCGTGCCTGCTGAATTTGATGATGTCAGCGCACTTGGTGATAGACTCTTTGTCGTGGGAAAAGACGAAAAATATGGTTTGTTCAGAAATGATGGCAAACAACTGGCTCCTTGTTCATTCGACTTGTCTATGGGTTTTGGGCCTGACAGCCTCTATGTGCTCATGTCGAAAGGAGATCATCTATATGAAATAGACTTCGACGGAAATGTGCGCAAGCAGGCCTCGGTGGAAGATTTAAAAGACAAATACACTTGGGTGCTGGATTGCTACAACGGCCAGGCTATCGTTTACATTGACCGAGAACCATGCGTCATGGCATACGATGGTACTGTGATTATTCCAAGAAAATACAGACATATAGAATCAGCCAACAACAGTGGGGCGTTTGGGTTGACCTTTGACAAAAAATCATATTATAAAGTGGCAAATGATAATGGACTTTTTGCTGCATTTGATGAAAAAGGGGTGAAACTTACTGATTTCAAGTATGCTGATTTGCATTACGTCGGTGGAAACAAAGAAGCATTTGTTGTGGCAACTGTCGAAGATGACAAAGTGAAATGTGGTGTCTGCGATTCAACAGGGCGTGAAATCATTCCTTTGGAATACGAATCATTCAGAACGTGTGCGGGGGATGTCTTTGCCTTGAGTCGAAATGGAAAATATGGTGTCGTCAGCACCGATAACAAAACCGTTATTCCTTTTGAACTTGACTCGGTTACAACAGTCATCTCATTGGTTGGGCTTGATTTTGAAAATATGTGCCACATGATTGCCGCCAGCAAAGCAGGCAAATGGGCCTTGATAAATGGAGACGGGAAAAAACTGACAGATTTTGAACTCGACTCGGTGAGTACAGATTTTGGCATAAGGGAATCACCCATGATAGCCATTAAAAAGGGAAACAAATGGGCTTTGATGGACAGAGAGGGCAATCAACTGACGGATTTTGCATTCGACTTAATTGGCAGAAGCCTTATGTCACAATCAGCAACACTTATTGAAGACTACTCGGAAGGTATGGGAAAAGCAATGTCCGATTCAGGATATGGCTATTTTGACAGTAAAGGGAATCTGGTCATTCCGTGTGTTTACAAATACGGCCAAGAATTCTCCTGCGGTCTGGCTGCTGTGGAGAAAGAGCGCTACCAATACGGATATATTGACAAGAAAGGCAATGTGGTCATACCGTTCATCTTTGAAAATGCCTCATCTTTTGACCCTAAAACAAAAACTGCGAAAGCAAAACTGAATGACCAGCGAGTGACGATTAATATGAAGGGTGAAGTAGTGGCAGGTGATTGATATGATTGGACTGATGAATGGTGTTTTCCATGCCTTTCCTCTCTCGAAACATAAATTTCATGGTTGGACTGACTTAAAATGTAGATTTTTTATGTAAATTTGCAGCCTACTACTAAAACAAGTCAGATGATAAAAAGGTTAACACTCACTGTGCTCACCGCTCTGCTCTCGTTGGGGGCAACGATGGCACAGACAAACAATCTCAGCGACCGTGCCCTGTGGGCCAGTATCAATGGGGCTGACAATGCCTCTCTCGGTGACTACAAACAGCACACTGGCAAGGTGCTCGTCTCGTGGCGCATGCTGCCAGGCGACGATGCCACAACTGGCTTCGACCTCTACCGCACCATTGGCACGGGTGAAGAGAAGAAGATTGCCACGAATATCAAGAACCGAACCTGTTATCAGGACGGCTCCGCCAGTAAAACCGCTGATAATCTCTACCGCCTCACCTACACGGGCAGCACGGAGACGCTTTCCACCTTCACATTGACGAAAAAGCAGGTGGCTGGCGGACAGCCCTATGTCTCCATTCCGCTGGCTGACACGAAAGATGTGTATGAGAATACCTCGAAGATTGTCTATACCGCCAATGATGTGAGCGTGGGGGATTTGGATGGCGACGGCGAGTTCGAGATTGTGGTGAAACGTCTGCAAAGTGTGAAGGATGCCAGTGGCAACATCATCAGCGACGGGTCTGGGGCCGCTTACTCCCAGCAGGACTGTCTCTGGGCGGTTATCTGGGATGCCTACAAACTCGACGGCACGCTGCTCTGGCGTGTGAAGGGCGGACCTGGAATCATTCTGGGCAATTCATCGAGTTTCGCCATAGCCGACTTCGACGGCGATGGTTGCGCCGAGATGGCCATCCGTACTTGTGAGGGCACGGTCTTCGGCGATGGCCAGCAAATTCCCGACACCAATGGCGATGGCAAAATCGACTATCGCACATGGGGAAACCTCAATAGTAGCAGCCCAGGATGGATTGACCATTACAATTCGGCTGGACCTGAATTCATCAGTATTGTCGACGGAAAAACTGGGGCCGAACTGGCACGCGACAACTTCATCAATCGTGAGACCAGCAGTTCATGGGGTGATGACTATTGGAAACGCGCCTGCTCCTTCCGTGTCGGAGTTGGGTGCTTCGACGAGACGGGGCTGCCCTCTGTGGTTCTCGGACGAGGCGTCTATGGTCATTCCGTCGTCGAGGCGTGGGATTGGCGCGAAGGGCAACTTGTAAAGAAATGGCGTTTCGATACCAATGACAAGGGAACTGGCAAGGATGGGAAAAAACATAGTACTTACGCCGCTCAGGGTAACCATTCGCTGAATGTGGCCGACTTGGACGGCGACGGACTTGACGAGGTGATGTATGGTTCGATGGCTGTCGATCACGATGGTGTCGGCCTCTGGAACACAGGATTGGGACACGGTGACGCCAACCATGTGGGAAAATTCTTGCCAGGTCGTGAGGGTTTGCAGATGTTCCATTGTCTGGAGACTGGCAAGACCATGGTGGCGCTGCACGATGCGACCGATGGCAGTGTCATCTGGAAAAAAGATGCCGCCAGTGATAACGACATGGGACGTTGCATGGTGGCCGACTATTATCCTGGCTCCCCTGGCTGCGAATTCTGCTACTACAAGAGCGACCTGTTCAATCAGGATGGTGGCTCAACGGGCATTTCTACTGCTTCCAACTGGAAGTTGGGTTTTACCACCGCTGTCTGGTTCGACGGCTCACTGTCCCGGCAAGGGCTTTCTGAGGATGGCATCATTCACAGTGTGCCCAACGGACGAACTTTTACCATGTGGCGCTACAGCATGGCCATGGTCAACGGCACCAAGGGCAATCCCTCATGGTATGGAGACATGGTGGGTGATTGGCGCGAGGAAGTCATTCTTCCTGATGCCACACGCCTGGCCGACATCAAAATCTTCTCCACATGGTATCCCACCACTCATAAGTTTCCTTGGCTGATGACCGACCACTGTTATTGGATGAGTTGCCTCAACGAGAACATAGGCTACAATCAGCCCACCAACACGGGCTACTACCTCGGTAGCGACCTACTGAGCGATGAAGAGGCATGGGCAGAGGCTGAGAAAGTGCAGAACAAGGGCATAACTACTTCTGTTAATATGGTTAGTGCCCATGAATCTTCATCTATCACAGGTGTCTATAATATGCTTGGCCAGCATGTGAACCAACCACACAGAGGCATCTATATTGTCAACAAAAACGGGAAAAACATAAAAATCGCCATCAAGTAAAAGAAATATTATCCAAAGCCTACCGCACCATCCTGCCGGCAGTCTCCATGTCGCCACTCTCCACAGCTGACATTTACTCCGCATCCTCCTTGAGGGAGATGCTGAACATCGGCTGACCGTTCTCCGTATGAGGGTGTGTCAAATTGTAAAATAGCGAAGTGCCTACTTTCAAATTGTAAGTTCACGCATACCAAATAGCCAAGAAAAAGCCACTATAAGACTCTGTTCAGGGTTTTAAAGTGGCTTTTTCTTATGACCAAGTTTCAATCTGTTAGTCTTAAAAGATGGAATTTCTATTTTGACACACCCTCATGCCCCGGGTACTTTTGAATCATAATCTTTATGAAAAATGTTCGTTTCTTTCTACATTATTCGTTGTCTTTTTTCGGTTCCATACCCTTGAAATAAACCTTCTTGCCGTTGACAAAAGTCTTGATGCTTGGCCAGTTGAAGGGAAACCATTCCATGCCGCTGGTAATGGCGATAACGAAGTTGAAGCCCGTCTCATTTCTTCGCATATTGATGCTATAGGATGTGGTCTCGTCATAGTAGCATGTCAGAATGGCTCCCCAATAGGATTCGTCGAATGTCAAATAATTGTAGCGGTACAAGACATCCAGGTTTCCTTCTGTGAATTGCAGAGCCATCCTCGATATCTCATCGTAGAACTGGCGGGCTTTCTCTTCCTGCTCACGTGGCACTGTGAATATCTGTGCATGGGTGACGCCCTCCAAGCCGTTGCCCCCAATGATGGTGCGTGATTCGAAATCTTTTGAGTCCACGGCATGTATCGAGTCTGAATATGTCTTGTCGTGCCGCCACATGGCCGTGCGTGGCTTGATTTTGTTCTGTATGAAAAGCCGGGCAATGTCGGAGGTGAGCGATTCAAGGCTGTTCTTTTCTGCTTGTGGTCCAGGGTTGGGAGCATGGACGATATATTGAAGGGTGGCTCCAATCTCGCCCTCATCATGATATGGCTGACAGTTGAAGTAAAGATATTCGTCGGAATAGAACGTCGGATGGTTGGCGGTATGGTGCTTGCTTGCATAGCGGGTGGTATCACGACACAGGTTCATGGAATAGATGATGGTGTCACGTCCTCCCTTGTGGTATTCGTAATGATAACTTTCCGCAGCATCCGCTTGCAATTCATCGAGGGTGTGGCGGATGATGGACAGTTGCTGTGCCAGGCGGTTCCGGTCTTCACGGAGGATGCTGTCCAAGGATAGGGAATCTGTACCTTGATACATGTTGGGGCCATAGTAAAGGTGAACCCTGTAATCAAAGCTAACAGGCTGGTCCTTCCCGCCCGACTTGACGATTCTGGGGGCTTCATCCAACTCTGTGAGTTTGTCGAAGAGTTGTTGCATCTTTGGGTTGATTTGGCCTTCGGCCTTCTTCTGTCGCGACTCGGCATAGTCCAAGCAAGCTTGGCTCTGCTCTCGCTGCTCCATCAGTTGCGCTTGTGACGCTGCATAAATGAGCGCAAACATCATTATGAGAACTGTTCGTTTCATTGTCATGTGTATTTAGAATTCTATCGATTCTTGTATATGTTGTCTTACTTCCATTGTCAGCCGTTGGCCGCGCATGCGCAAGTCGTTGACCGACGGCATGTCAGGAGTCGGCACTTGTCTTTCACCATTGATGATATATACGACATTTTCCGGGGCAATGTGAGTGGAAGGCATTGTCGGCTCCGCCGCCGGAGTAGTCGTCTCGGCAATGATGTGCTGCTCTTCCTGTGGTGTCGTCATGTCGGATGGTTTCTGGCGTATTGTACCCGCCTTCCTCTTGCCATGTTTCATGGATAACGTGGCAGGTTTTGGCTGTGACACTGTTTGAGCCGCATCTATTTCCACCCTCTCTTCAGTATTCACCTTGCTTTCCTGTGATTCTTTCTTGGTTGCTTCCGATTGGGCAATGTCCTTTGTCCTGACAACGCTGAGTTCAACACCCTCCTTGCTTGCAATGCCATCTGTCTCGGTTGATACATGGTTTCTCAGTAGGGCGACACAGCCTATCAGGATGGCAGCACATGCCGCAGCACGCCACCCCCAAGTCACGAACAAACGTTTTTTCTTTGCCTGGAGATTGACAGAACGTGATAAGCCCATCAGCGCTCTGGTTTCACGGAGCAAAGGCGAGTCCAGCTCGGACTGCATCAGCACATACTCCAGTTCCGTCTCTTCCAGCACCGACAACTGGCAGTCCATATAGAGCCGACAGAGTTGTTCGGCTTCTTCTAATGTGATATGATTGGCATTTTGTTTCATCTGTTCAATTGATTGTAGGTTTCACGCATCTTCTTTCTGGTTCGGCTCATGTTCATCCTCACCGCTTCCACGCTCATCGACAGTTTTTCTGCAACCTGCTCATATTCCATTCCTTCGTGAGTGACGAGGTTGAATATCTCCCGTTGCAGTGGAGTCAGTCCCTCTTGCAATAGTGCTTCAAGGTGTTTCAAGTCCTCTTCCTCTATGCAGTAGCCTTTCGTCTCGCGTACACAGGAAGCATCCAGCGGTATGGGTCTGGCTTTCCTCAAACGGTCTATGCAGACGTGCCGCAGCACGGTCACGAGTTTGTTTCTCGCTTCAGAGGTGGTCTCTACCTCGCCTACATTCCGCAGTTTCAGCCAAGTGTCCTGTAGCGCATCCTTGGCATCCTCATCGCTTTCCAGATAATTCAGGGCGATGTGGTGCAACTTGTCGCGCAAGCCAAGAAACGAGGATGTCAGCACGTCTATTTCCATATTCTACTATTGATACGATTGAAAGCGCGAAACGTAACAAGAAAAAATGGCTTTTCGCTTATTCTTTGCTTTTTGGGCCACAAAATAAACAAATTGCATGGAAAAAACCTCGGCGATACCAAAAGAAATGGATGCCGATGGTGAATGTCCTTTCCATCGCTGACACCTTGTGTCACATATTTGAAACATCATCTCTTGAATTTGTCAACCATATCCACAAGATTTGATTGGCGATTTCAATTTTTGGGATGCCTGGATGAACATTGGGCTGCTTGTGCTGCAAAATTACAACGCCACTCAGCAGCGTGTTTGCTTAATCAAATAAAAATGTGATTACTTGATGAATCAACGGTTTGCCCAACAGAAGATGGTATCTGCGATGCTGAGCCAATCATAATTAGGCTTTTGCTTGTTTCTTGGGTCTAATGATGTTGCCTAACCGTTCCAGTTCTGTTGCTGAGGCCAGATGTTGGGTGATGTCCTCTTTGTTCGCATGGAACAGTTTTGCCGTGTTAGTCCTTTTGAAACGGTTGAAGTATGGGTCGGTGGTAAAATACCAGTTGAATTTCAGTATGTCGTATCTCCGTGGAAGTTCGTCGTATATCTCAAACGCTCTTGAGCGGGCGCAGACGGCCACCCCGGTTTCACCGGATTTCAGTGTCGCCACGCATACGAGGTGTAATTTTGTAGGTTGGATTTCCTCTGAAACAGACAGGTTGCTTCTTTCTGAGATGGTGATGTTTCGTTTGAAACGGCTGTTGATGTCGTTCATCATCTTTCGGAAGACCACGCCATGTGCCGAGGTGTCCTGAATGTTGTTGTAATGGATGTAGTAGTGTATCATCTCATGGATGACCACGTCCTCCAACTTTTGCTGGTCCAATTCATATTTTTGGGTAAAGTTTAGGGAGAAGTCTGAGTATGTCCGTCTCCCATCCTTTTCTTTTTTCACCTTGTATCTCAGTTGTCCAAGATAGCCCTTGGCATGGCCTATCCTGATTCGTGGCAGTGGAAGTTTGCCATCGAAGCAGAGACCATTGTACTTGTTGAAAATCCGTTGTATTTCAGTGATTGTAATCTGCATGGGAAAGGGTGGGGTAGGCTGTTCAGAATTCCCTCACCACATCGCGATGCTCCATCCATGCGATCATGTTGAGGACAAGATAGTTCCAGTTTTGGAAACCTTTGTTGATGATAGGCTCTCCGGTGTCCGGGTCATAGTATTCATGGAGGGCGCCCTCGTTGTAGAGGTCCTCACCGAAGAGGGTGATGGTTTTCTCCGCCAGTTCCTGCGCTTCCTTGCCAAAGCCGTAGTCAACCAGTCCCCGGAACACCATGTAGTTGGAGATGCCCCATATCGGTCCTTGCCAGTTGGAGGGGTTGTGAGTGGCTCGGGTATTGTACATCTTCTCCAATTTGGAGAGAGTCCGCACTCCGTATGGCGCCCAGAAGGTACGATTGTCGAGCAGGTTCTCACTCACCATTCGTTGTGCCTGTTCAGGTGTGGCGATGCCCGCCCATAGTGCCATGAATCCCGACCAGCATCCGATACGTTGTATCAGACAGGGGTAGTCGCGTGGTGCACCCTCATGCAGCACGAAGTCCTTGCCGAAGATAATCTGAGGCTCCCCCGTGTATGGCAGCAGGTTTAGGTCTACCGAGTAGTACATGCCGTCTTTCTCATCCCAACAGTAATTCCTAATCGCATCGCGTAGTTCCGTAGCATCTTTCTCGTATTTGCCGGCATCGTCAGGCAGATGAAGTTGCCTTGCGAGATAGGCCATCGCACGCAGTTCCTTATACATCAGGCAGTTCAGGTAGATGGAGGCACTGCTTCCTTTGGGCCGGAAGAAGGTGGACGGGTCATTGTCCACGCCGATGGCCAGGTCGTCCTGCCAGTAGAACAACCCTGTCTCGGCATGGCGATGATGTGTCTGATAGTTTCGGATGAATGCTTTCATCCTGTCGAAATGAGCCAGAAGCCAACTGGCGTCGCCGCCGTCCTGCTGCGTGATAAACGCTGCGTGTTGCGCAATCACTGGCTTGTGCATATTGGTATGGTAGATGTCGGCCGGCTTGATTTTCTCAGGGTCGCTGTCACTGTCAATCACCATGGGCATGTAGCCATCGTCGGGTGAGGTGTAGGCCAGGTAATTGAGTACGCATCCGCGCTCAAAGTCCCGGGCTTCTTTTTTGTCTTTCTTCGTGCCGATGTCGGAGAGTATCTGGCGCAGAGCCACGTTCGACAGCCATGAGTCCCAGTCCCACAACACCTTGTCGTATTGCTTGCTTCCGGGGGTGAGGTAAGGGTACACAAGGGCACCGCCCGAAGGTTGCCGGTACATTTCCTTGTAGTCTTGATAGATATGCTTCTTGATAAGCGGGCGGTGTTCCTTTGTTTCCTTTACCTGTGCGAGGGCCATCTGAGGAAGGCACAACATGAGTGCGAGGAGGTATGGTTTCATGTTGATTCGTTTATGATAAGTAGGTAATCAAAATTATCAGTTACTACCATTCTTGTAGGTGTCGAATAGTCTTTTTTGTTTCTTTGGCGCATATTTATCACTCATCCTCAGTCACATAGCCCACTATGCTCCTTCGTCTGAGATAAAAATCTGCATCCAAATAAATCATAAAATACTATCATCTAATTTTGATCACCTACTTACCTCAAAAAGGCAATTTGTCGAGAGACGGTTACACGGGGAGTCTGGCACATGCCTCAATCACTTATCATAGCCGTACTCGGGGTTTTCATACATGGTGATGTGGATTTTATATCGCATCATCTCGTCGAGGTTGTGCACGGGGTGCTCCACATCGCTGGGGATGGGCCGTTTCGAGAACTGCTGGAAATAGAGGAGACAGGCGTCTTTCCACCACACGGCATCCCTTGCCTGGATGCGAAGTTTGCGCTGCACCTCATCAAACCGCTGCTGGTCCACATAGGGCTGCATGGCGTCCCATTCTGCCAGGAAGGTCCTCACTTCTCTCACGCCCTGGTCGTATTTGTGACACAGCTCGTCCCAGAAAATCCTGCCGCTTTTCATTTTGTGGTCCCATGGCACGTGATGGAACCATGTCAGCAGTTCCTCCGGACAGGTGTTGATGTCGTTGTAGAGCGTTTCGAGTGAGGCAGGATATTGTGCCACGGCGTTGCTGCCGCTGGATGTACGGTTGAATCCCATTCCTGCGGCATCAGCCTGATGGTAATATTGCGGGGTCCAGTCGCGTCTTATACCCGGTGCGTCATACCAGGGCTCTGGGCCATAGTGGTGTCCTCCGGCAAAGATGTGGTGGAGTCCGAGCGGCATCATATAGTTGACGGCGGCCTCCCGGCTCTCTGTCATCACTTTTGTCATGGGCTTCACGAAGCGGTCGTCGTTGGAGAATGTCTGGCGCAACCATTCCTCAGCGATGGTCTCCGAGGTCAGCGACGGATTCCAGGCCAGTCGGCCAAAGGCATACCAATTGGCTTGTGCGAAATGGTGCCCGCACCAGTTGGTGTCGTCGCCGATGTTTGCCACGCCGGCCATGGCTTTCATACTCTCTGGCTTGACGAAAGAGAGGAATTCCTTCCACATCGGTGCGAGGAACACCAGGTGGTTGGCTGCGCCGAGGTATTCCTGGGTAATCTGGAACTCCACCATCGTGGGGGTCTTCTTCACAGCGGTGAAGAGGGGACTATAGGGCTCCCGCGGCTGGAAATCCACGGGACCGTTCTTCACTTGCAGGATGACATTGTCGTGGAACTGCCCGTCGAGTGGCATGAACTCCTCATAGGCTTGTTTGGCCCTGTCCTTGCTCTGGGGGTTATACACGAATGCCCTCCACATCACGATGCCGCCGTGGCGCTTCAGAATGTCGGCCATCATATTTGCACCTTCAGCATGTGTGCGCCCGTAGTCGCATGGACCAGGCTCACCTTCTGAGTTGGCTTTTACGAGGAATCCTCCGAAGTCGGGCACCAACTGGTAGATTTCGGCCACTTTCTTCTTCCACCATTCTCTCACCTGTGGGTTCAGCGGGTCGGCTGTTTCCAGTCCGCCAAGTTTGATGGGCGAGGCGAAGTTCACCGAGAGGTACACCCTGATGCCGTAGGGTCTCATCCATTCGGCTATCTGCTTCACTTTCTGCAGGTTTTCAGTTGAAAGCGCCTCGGGCTTGGCGTTCACGTTGTTGAGCACCGTTCCGTTGATACCCACTGATGCATTGGCGCGGGCATAAGTCTTCATCCTCTCGGGCGTGGGGTTCAGAAAAATGCTCTTGCCGGCGAATCCCCGTTCCACCGTACCATTGGGGTTGTCCCAGTGGTTGAGGATACGCAGTGTGTAAGCGGGCTGCTCGGAGATGTTGAGGTTGTCGACAGCTTGTCCTGTCTGTTGCAGTCTGAGCAGATGGAAGGCACCATAGAGCAGAGCGTTGTTGTCTGCACCTTCTATCACGGTCTTTCCTCCTTTTGTTGAGATGCGGTAACTGTCTTTCGTCATTTTCTTCTGTCGTTTGAGCACCACGGCTCCACCTTTCCAGTGTTGCTGGAGTTCGTCCATGGCGACACATGCCACGCCTGTAACGTTGTTGTTGGATTGGTTTTCGAACCGTAGCCACAGGTTGCTGCCGTCTTCGCCTCTCGCTGTCGTGGAGATGGTGAGCAGGATGCCGACCATCAGGGAATAGAGGATTCTTTTCATTGTCGTTATCTTATGTTAGAATTTGAATGATGATTGATTCTCTTGATAGATGGATTATGCCGATTGAATGGGTGAAAACGCTCTTTTATAGTGTTGATATAATTTTATTGGGGCGTAAGGTAAAAGCGTTGACAGTTTCCCATGTATATGATTGGGACGTTCCCATCTGCAAATTTAGTAATAATCTGCGAATGGGAGAAAATTCATGTTGAATATTTTAGCAATTGGCACGAATCTTTAAATAGATTCGTGCCAATTCTATAAATTCGTGCTGGTTTTGCAATCTTATCTAATCACTTTCTTCCCGTTCCATATATATACGCCATGCTTGGAAGGCTCTGATGCAAGGCGTCGGCCGCTTAGGTCATAGTAAGGATGCCGTGTGTCGTCCATTCCATCTGAAGGAATGATGTGGATACCCGACTGTCCGCTGCCAAATGCGAAGTGGAACGGACGGGTAAGGCTGATGCCGCTCTCCTCGGCTTTCACCTCAACGGTGAATAAATTGGGCGCTGTGCTTGAAGGAGTAACCGACAAGATACCGTCGGTCACTGCTGCCGACACACCAGAGGCTGCCACATCTACCGTGTAGGCGGGCGCGCCATAACCAGCGAAATAGTCGGTCAGGGTGATAGTGGTGGCACCGTCGATGCGGAAATGAGGCACGGCTATCCAGTTGAGGTATTCCTCAAGGTCGGTGTAGAAGTCGCCGTCGCGGTCTTCGTTGTTGTTGGCAACATTGGGGTCTGTTTCTGTCAGTTGCTCAAACCAGTTGGGAATGCCGTCGCCGTCGGTGTCCCAGTCGGCCTCACGACTGGCGATGGTGATGCCCAGTTTCTCCAGGTCGAAACCCTCGCAACCCTCATCCTCTTCCGAGTCTATCATTCCTTTCTTGCCCGAGCGACTGCCTTTGGTGGAGTATGTGCGGGTCTTGGTCTCCCGCACCATGCGCTGGTCATGGAAGTCGAAGAAGGGTAGGGTGCAGCCCACGTCGCTCAGCACATTCTTGTAAGCGGCCTCGGCAGATTCTACATTGGCATACGACGGGAAGAACGGCTCGCTTCTGAATACCTCCCAGTCGAGTGTCTGGTTGTCTGCTTTTCTATAAGTGTAGGTGACGCCATATTGGTCTTGGGTCAACGTGCCGTTCAGGTTGTCGCGGATATTGCCGCTCACGTAGTACGACTGAGTGCCTTGGCCGGTTCCTTCCAACTGTGCGGTAAGCAGCGTCTTTGTGCCGTCGGCAGGTCCCACCTTGTAATAATTGTTCACGAAATTCATCTCATGGGTGCCACCGTCGGTGGTGCGTCCGTCCCAGTTGTAAACCACTGTGTTGAACACATCGTGGGCTCCGTCGTAAAAACCTTTGCCGTCAAGACCACCCGAAATACTCCAGTTGCGACCAGCATTGTGGGCCAGGAGATTGTGGTGGAACGAACCAGGCTTGCCGCCCATCTGGCCACCACCAATAGTGCCGGCATAACCGTGACCTGTGCCCGACGAGTAGTTGGGATGTCCGGCCACGTTGAGCGCCTCGCTGATGAGGGTCCGCTGCAGGGTAATCGCCTTGGCTCCACGGCTTGAGAAAGCCTCGTCGATAGTCCATGAGATAGAGCAGTGGTCCATGATGGAATTGTCGTTGCCTGCCATTCCCATGCCATCGATACCTCCCAAGGTGGTCTCGTCGCTCTTGCCGGCCTCGTCGCCATACGACTGACCGTTGTTGCTGCCTGGAATGACACCGCCAACCAGTTTCTTGTGGCCCAAGCGCATACGCAGGAAGCGGGTGATGCCGTCGGTTTGCATACCGAAGGCACTGGTGCGCAGCATGATGCCATGGCCAGGGGCTGTTTGTCCGGCGATGGTGATGTGTTTGTCGGAGCAAGTGAGGCGGTTCTTGAGAGAAATCACACCGGCAACGTCGAAGACGATGGTGCGGGGACCGTTCACTTTCTTGATGCCATAGCGTAAAGAACCCTCGATGGGGGCTTCGTCGTCGCCGTTGTCCTCCAGGGTGGTGACATGATAGACCACACCTCCGCGACCGCCGATGGCAAATCGGCCATAGCCCTCAGCACCGGGGAATGCAAGGCGGCGGGGTTGGAATTCCCACACCTTGCCTTTGTGGGTGGTACCGTCGGCTTCCACCTCGTCTACACGCCAGTAGTAGCGCTGCAGTGGGGTCAGTCCGCTCACAGTGTATGAACTGGCTGTGCCTTCATATATATACGAGTTGGAAGATTCCACTGTAGCGGCATCGGTGCCGAAGACCAACTTGTGAGTGGCTGCCACCGACGAGGCCACCCATTCCAGGGTGAACGACCCGTTGTCGGCATCCACATGATATTCATAATTGTCGGGTATGGGGTCCTGCGCAACAAAGGGACTGGTGTCGAAATCCAGACCGTTCAGGATGATATTGGTCGATTGGTATTCCTTGCCTTCTTCCACGACAGTGCTGTAGGTGATGACCACTGGCTCACCCTCGGTGACGTCGAATTCCACGTTGGAAAATGCTGCCTCCGACATCTTTAACTTGTTGGCGGGGTCGGTCACGTTGGTATAGTTCACACCCGTGAGAACCTCCACTCCGTTCACCTCCACTTTGATATTGGGCATCGTGGATTTCAAGGGGTCTTTGTAGACATGATAGGCCAGCAGGGTGTGCTTGCCGGAGGGCAGGCCTTCGACGGTCACGGAGATGCTCGTGGACTCGTTGGTCATGTTAGGGGTGTTGTTATCGTCGTCGAGTTTGAAGGCCATCACACCATCACCCAGAAGACGCAGACCGGTGAGGCCGTTTTTGCCCTGGGTGCAGGTGTTCTTGTTCCACTGGGCACGAAGCACGTCGGCACCGCCACAGGCGGCCAACGTGACGGTCACACCATTGTCGAATGTCTTTGACTCGCTGGCCACCATATTGACAGGCCATGCCACATAGTTGGGCTCGTTTACTTCTTCCTCACTCCGGCCGGTCATGTTGAAATCGATGCTCTGGGCCAACATGCTGGAAGCGAAACACAGTAATCCAAGGATGTTTAGTAATTTGCTCATTTTTATTGTTTTAGTAGTTTGTCGCCCACAAAATTAGTAATTATAATCGAAACACACCACTTTTCTTGCTGAAAAATGTGCAAATGTGGGTGAATGTTGGGTTTTATCACTCCCTCAAAGTAATCGTGTGGTGTTCAGCAATGCCACAGCCCGGGAGGCGGTGTCTTCATCGAGGCCATTGTAGGGGTTGACCACCAATAGCCGGGCTATCTGGTCGTCATGGAAATTGCTGCCGTCGAGGTCATCTATAATCACATATTGGCATTCCGCTTGACATTCATTCAGCCATGCCTCTATTTCGTCGCCTCTGAGGCAGGATGGCCCCAGCGTAGGGGTTACATCGGTGATGAATCCTGGCAGCGAGCGATCTTCCCACATATTCAGAAAATCCTGGTAGGTCATGAAATATTTCCAGGTGGAGGTGACTACAATATCGGCGCCTGTCTGGTCGATAATTGCTTTCAGGTTGTCTACACAATAAGGGTCGAACACAATACCGTGGCAATCGCTGACTGGAAGCCCGTTGTCGTGAAGATATTGGTCGTAATACTCAGTGTCCATCACGCCATCGAAATCAAGAAATATCACTTTCATCTTTCTGTCCTCATTGTTTCGGGTGCTAAATTAATAAAAATCTCAGGAATGACCAAATAGAATGATTGGCCATTAAACTATAAGCCGGTACAACGCCCTGTGTATAATGCTATAAAATAACTTGATGGGCGATGCAAACTTGCACCACCCACCTTGTCTTTGCCTATGGACTTGACAGTCCTTCAGGCTTTCCGATTTTCAATAGGAAAATATCAATTCCCAATCACCATACCTCCATTTGTGGGAATGGTGATGGTCACGGTCTGTTTTTTGTTCTGCTTGATAGTCTTCACGCTGCCGTTCAATTGTGGGTCATCACTGAAAAGGCGCAACTGCTCACCAGAGGCAAACATCGGAATACGAATCGTCTTCTTCAGAGGTGTGGCATCAGCGTTCACCCCCACTACATACCAATTCGAACCTGAACGCCGGGCCAGTATGACATATTTGCCGGGATAACCATCGATGAAACGTGTCTCATCCCAAGTGGTGGGCACTTCTTTCATGAAGTCGATGGCCCAGGAGGGAGCGTCGGTCAGGTTGTTGGGCGCAAGTGCGAAATGCTGCACACTGCTCTGGAAAAGCACGGCAGTGGCCAGTGCGAATACATCACTTGTGCGGCGATAAGTGCCGTGCTGGTTGTCTGCACTATAGCGCTTGTTGAGAGTCGAACCACCAAAGTCCATCGAACCCACGGCGTTGCGGATGAATGGATGTGTGCAGGCATTGCGGGCCTCGGCGTCGCAGGCTCCCTGGCCAAAATGTAGGTTCTCGCTGGCCAGTACGGCTTCCGAAGCGACATAATTGGGATACATACGCTCCCAGCCACGGGGCAGGGTACATCCGTGGAAAATCACCTCAAGGCCATAGTCGTTGGCATCGGTCAGAATGTCCTCGTAGAGTTGCATCATCGGCTGTTTGTCGCCACCGAAAAAGTCTACCTTGATGCCGAGAATGCCCGTCTTCTGCATCCACGCCATTTCCTTGCGGCGGGCACCCGAGCGGTCCATCTTGCCAATTGGCGTCTGTGGCGCATCGTTCCACGAACCATTGGAGTTGTACCATAGGAAGAGTCCCACGCCTTTCGTCTTTCCATAGCGGGCTAGTTCGGCTATCTTGTTGTAGCCAATCTGAGCGTCCCAAAAGGCATCCACCAGCACCGACCGGTATCCCATCGCTGCGGCAAAGTCGATATAGTTGCGCTGCTCGTTGAAATTGCAACTGGGGTCCATCTTGATAATCCACGACCAAGTGCCCTTGCCATATTCATAGGTGCGGGATGGCTCATACTTCGCTTTCACCAGGTCCCAGGCCACGGTGGTCTCTACCACAGAGGCTAGGGTGTTGCCGATGGTGATGGTGCGCCATGGAGTCTCGCCGGGCAATGCCACCGACGCGGAAGTGGACCCTACGCCGTTCAGTTCCCCAGCCTGAGGAAATCCTATGCGGTAAAGACCGCCTTGCTCGTTCAGCAGACGACAACCCACGTAGTTGCCGTCGGTGCCCGTCTCGCTAATGAGGATCCAGCCCTTGTCGGAGTTCTTGAACAAGCAGGGGAAGGTGTAGCCTTCTCCCCAACCGTTTTTACCCACTGGCTCATCCAGCGTGTAAGATGTCTCATAACTGGGTGAGGTGCGGGCAAAACCGCCCATCGGCTTCGACTGAGGACACAGGAATGTGGTGGTGCCTTCGGGCAAGGAAAAACCGCTGGCCTCGCGCTCTACCACACACACACGGGTGTCTTTCCTGGGATAGAGTTTGTAGCGGAAGGCCACATCCTGGTTGCTTACACGGAATATCACGTCGAGCACGCGACGCCCCTCTTTCTCAAACTGACAAACGGCTTCGGTGGCCTCGTAGTGCACTTGGCGTTGTTTGATGGTGTTCAATGTGTAATCGTCTGTGACAGTGCTGATTGCGCAGTCTTTCAGAGTCAGGCCCTGGGTCAGGTCTTCTACATTGGTCTTCAGACCCAATGGCGATGCATTCAAAAATGATACACCTGATAAGTCTACACGATAGGTGGCGCGGCCATCCTGGTCGCTTACCACAACATTCAACTTGCCGTCAGGACTCGCAATTTGCTTTTCGGTAGCACCGACGGTAAAAATGCTACCCATTAAAATAACTACAATAGACGAAAAATACTTCAACATAACTGCTATTTATTTATATTTCAATTCTCAAACCTTCAATCATTTGTTGATTCTCAGCACAGGTGCTATACCGTTGGTGGGCTGGGGCAGATTCACTACCAGACCATCGGAGGTCTGCTGTGCCTTCAACTTGCCATATCCGAGCAGATAAACGCTTGTGATACCTTTCTTGAAATAGGTATTCCCCTTCGAGAGCGATTTCACTACCAGTTTGCCGTCTTCAGGCCATCCCATGGGTGTGACATAGAGAAATTTTTTCTTCTGATTGAAGCGGATGTCTCGCGCATCCATGTTGGCAAACTGACCGTCGTTGAATCCTTGTGCGTTGATTTTGATGGATTTCTCTGCCACAGGGCCTTCGCCAAATTTCACCCACGGACGGGTGCCGAAAATACTCTCCCCATTGACACTCATCCATGCTTCCAAGTCATCCAGGATGGCGGCTTCTTTCTCATCGTAGGTGCCGTCGGCGCGGAGTGGTATGGAAAGCAGCAAATTGCCGTTTTTAGAAACGATATCCACAAGTTGTTTCACCACGGTGGCTGCACTCTTGTATCCGTTGCGTTCATAGATGCTGGTGTTGTAGTGCCATCCGCCGATGCAGTTGCAGGTCTGCCACGGCTCAGGGATAATCTCATTGGGGGCGCCACGCTCCACATCCCAGGTCAGGGCCTTGCGCTGCTCCTCGTTCAATATCTTGCCAAACACCACCGAACGGGGATTCTTGTTGTAAAAATGGGTGGCGATTTTCAGTCCGCAGTCGCTGATGTCGTAGAATGGCAGCACGGTGACATCGAAGTAAATCAAGTCGGGCTGATAGCGGTTGATGGCATCGAGTGTGCGGTCGTAGAAATTGGTGACAAATTCCTGAGTGGGCGGGCAGGCGCCATGTGTCCAGTCCCATTGTCCGTGGATGCTGTTGTTGGCCCATGAACGGTCGCTCATCGGATGGTCTTGACGGTAAAGCAATTGTGGATCGTAGCCTTCCCACCATTTACCCATGCCATCGGCTTTCGTCAGTTTACCGTCGTAATACACGCCAGCCTTGTCGCCGTTCACGTCATAGCGCTGTGATGGCTCATACCAGGTCCACGCATGGTCGGCATGGAAACTGATGCCAAGGGGAAGACCCACTTTCTTGGCGGCTTTGGCCCATCCATCGAGTATGTCTTTCTTCGGACCGATGTTCTTTGAGTTCCAGGGCTGGTACTGTGAGTCCCATAGGTCGAAATTGTCATGGTGGTTGCCCAGGACAAAGAAATACTGGGCACCACAGCGCTTGTATTTCTCAAGCAATGCCTCGGGGTTCCAGTTCTCGGCCTTGAACAGTGGCAGAATGTCCTTGAAACCCACTTCTGAGGGGTGGCCATAGTGCTCGACGTGATATTTGTATTGGCCGGAGCCTTCAATATACAGCCCACGGGCCATCCAGTCGCCCGAACCTTCCACGCACTGGGGTCCCCAGTGTGCCCAGATGCCGAATTTCGCGTCGCGGAACCATTCGGGTGTCTCATGCTTTTTCAGCGACTCCCATGTGGGCTGGTATTTGCCTGTCTGCATCTTCTCATGGGCCTCGCTGACGGGGACTTGATATTGCTGTGCGTTGATGGATGTCAGCAACAGCAGGCATGAGAATGTTAGAATACTCTTTCTCATGGATTTATAGTTTCACGGTGGTTTCGTTGCCGTTGTGGCTCACTTTCTTTGTCTGTCCGTCTGGCAGTACGATGGTGAACTGACGCTCCAATATCATGCCGGGATAACCGCCTTGGCGGGTGCCGATGGTGAGGGTGCGGGCTTTGTCGTTCCATTTGAAAGTTATCGTGGAGAAATAGCCTTTCTCATAGTTGTAGTTGTCGCCTTCGTCCTCATATAGGGTAAAGGTACCGTCGGCGCCGGGATAGACGCGGATTTCCAGGTCGTCCCATTTCTTCTCACCCACATATTGCATTTCGGGACCTAATGGAATGATGCTGCCGGCACGCACATACATGGGCACACGGTCGAGCGTGGTCTCAATCTTGATGTTTTGGCCGCCTTTGATGCGTTTGTTGGTCCAGAAGTCATACCAGTCGGCGCCTTTGGGCAGATATTTGGTCGCCGTTTTCTTGGCAGACCAGTCTATCTGTGCCTCTGTGCCCTTGGTGGTGGATTCCTTCTTGTCCCAGCCGGTCATGGCGTCTTCCTTGATAATCTTCTCTTCCGTGTATTGTGGCTCGACAATGGGGGCGGCAAGGATATTCTGGCCAAACATCAACTCATCGGTTATGTCCCACACACGACGGTCGTTGGCGAAATCACTGAACAGCGGGCGAAGGTAACTGCCGTTGTTGCTGTTCACTTGCCAGGCGGTGCTGTAAAGATAGGGTATCAGACGATAGCGGAACCGTATGGCTTTCTCTATCGCATCATAGACGGGCTCGCCCTTCTGACCAAACTGCCATATCTCACGGGGAGCGTCGGCTCCATGACTGCGGAAAACGGGGCAGAACAGGCCATATTGCATCCAGCGAACGTAGAGTTCCTGGTATTGTGGGTTCTTCGGGGCCGAACCGCCGCCTTTGGTGTTGTATGAACCACAGAAAAAGCCGCCAATGTCGGTGTTGAAGTTGGGGTTGCCGGTCAGCGAGAAACTCAGTCCGGCGGGTATCTGCTTGCGAAGCATGTCCCAGGAGGAGGCTACGTCGCCGCTCCACATGTTTGAACCGTAGTGCTGCTGTCCGGCGAAGGAGGAGCGGGTCATGATAAACACACGCTTGTCTGTTGACTCCTGACGTTGTTTCTCATACACACCACGGACGGTCTCCAGGGGGAACGCATTGCGCAGCGAACGCCAGGTGCCACCATATACCGGATGGGCATAGTCGCTTTCACGGGGATTGAAAAAGTCGGGGTCGGTGGAGTCCATCCACCAGGCATCCGTGCCATAGTCGTAGAGGGTCTTCAGATATTTCCAGTAGATGTCGCGGGCTACCGGACTGAAAGCGTCGTAGACTTTCACTCCCGAGGGATAGTCCATCTTCGGGGGCCATACATGCGAGATGCCGCTCTGCGGCCAGGTCTCGATGGGGAGCAAAAGGCCTTTCGCGTCAAGTTCGCGGTACTGCTTGGTCATCGGACCAAAACTGGCCCAGATGCTGATCATGAAATGGGCGTGTTTCTTGTGCACGTTGTCTATCATCCTGCGGCCATTGCTGAAATCCTCCGACAGGAAGTCCATGGCGTTCCAGAGGTAGTTGCTTCCCCAGTATTGCCAGTCTTGGATGATACCGTCGAGAGGCACATTCAGCTCACGGTATTTGTCGACGATTCCCTCGGTCTCGGCAGCGCTTTTGTAACGCTCCTTCGACTGCCAGTAACCGTAGGTCCAAAGTGGAAACATGGGCACGTCGCCCGTCAACTCGCGCATCTGGGCTATCACGCCGTCGGCCGAACCGCCATACATGAAATAGTAGTCGATGCCCTCGCCGCATTCCGAGGTGAACGACATTCCGTTGGCATCATCATCAAATTGTGTGGGAGAATAATTTTCCCAGTAAATACCCCATCCCTTGATGCTTTGCAAAACATTCTGAAAGTCCTCGAGATTGGATTGCTCCATCCGCTTGTGCTCTCCGCGGCGGTTCATCTTACCGTTCTGGATGGTTCCCAGTCCATAGATGGCTTCGTCCTTGTCGAGGATGAAGGTCTGGCGAACCTTGCTGACGTCGCAGTCTTTCTCTCGCAGCAAAACCTTCCCGCCCGAGGTGAGAAAGGTCAGAGCGCCTGTCTTCGGGTCTTGTTTCACCGTCAGTTCACTACTCGACAGGGTTGTGCCTTTCTTGGTGATAGCCAAATCCATTGGCATGGCTGTCACAACGAGGCTCTTGGTGGGTTTGCCTTTCGTCACGTGTACGATAGTGGAAGTGATAAACTCAATCTTTACTTCCTGGGCATGGAGGGCTGTCCATGTCAGAAGGCAGAGTAGGATAGATGTCAGTTTTCTCATGCTGTTATTTTTTATGATGATTTTCTCTTCTTTGTGGATGCGGATTCTATGAAGATAAGGCCGATGATTATGTGCTATGTAATTGTCTGCAAATTTAGCAAAAAATCAGAAATTATTGCGACTTGTTGGCAAGTTTTATTCAATTTCCCCAGAAATCCGTCGCTTTTGTCTTTTCTGTCACCTCATATTTCCAAATATGCCCTGCTTCGAGGATGAGTATTTGCTAGGTGATTATTCACATCCCTACCTTTTGGCACATAGGAGAGCGTAGGTGTTCTCGCCTGCGTCAGCAGTATCGATAATGACAAAAAAGGAGAGATGGTGAATTCCTCCATCTCTCCGTGAAAGGCGCGTCGCCTTTCGAACAAAAATTATCAGGGCAATCTCAAATAATAGGTTCTATTTTCGTCATGAATGATAATGACGCTACAAAATTACTCCCACCTTGTCCCAAATCGTGGTACAAGTGAGAGAAAAGATGAAAAAAAAGCCATTTTTTTTCAATCTTTTCCGAGCGCAGAAACGATTCAACGAAGTTAAATCGTGGTATTTACAATGCCGAAGAGGAACACGGCTATGCGTCTTAAGGCATCGGCCTCTGATGGATGTCTTAAGTAGGTGATCAAAATTAGATGATAGAATTTTATACAAGAATGATAGTAACAGATAATTTTGATTACCTACTTAACAAAATATGACCTATTATATCCACTCCTGCAATGGCTGTAAGTGGATACATATTGTCTCCCTCGTATTGCTTCATCGTCTCCTCGGGTTGGGCAGGGAAATCCTCATATCTGTCGGCACTCCAGAGCCGGAACGTATGCTTGTCCTTGCATCAACATAGAATCTTCACGGCATCGCAGGGATAGAATGGTCTGAGTTTCATTTCATTTATTTTGCAGAGTTGATAGTCTTTTGCAGTTCATCCAGGAAATGTGCGGCATGTCCGCCGTCCATTTGTACATGATGGAATTGGAAGGAGACAGGCAGAGTAGTTTTGAACAGCCCTTTACGATATTTGCCCCACATCACCATCGGATTGCAGAACTGATCAGTGTATTGGTTAATGATACAATCCAGTTCTGTCTGTATCATGGCAGATGTGCCGACAACCACATGGTCATCGAGAAAAGTACTCTGACATTCTCTTGCTGCTTTTGTGGCCAGCTTCTGGTAATCGTGACAAAACTGTTGCAAATTGTCTGTGTATGGAATGTCGAAGGAATTAATGCCACCTTTGCTGTTCTCCACGATGACGTTGACGGCAAGCTTGTCGTAGTGGAACAGTTTTCCCTTCTCGGGTAACACATAGAACTCCTTGATGCCGCAGGCTGCCTTTCCTATGCACCAGCACAGGAGCACATTGAACTTATGCCCTTCTTGTTTGCCCATCTTCACGATGCGGCTCACGTCCAGCGTCTTCACCAATGTTACCATAGGCATAGGCGATGACATCCATAAATTGAAAGCATTTGCACGGATGCTTTCCTGGGGATTGATTTCTTGTTTCATCTCTTCGTTAAGATCATTTTGGTATCTCTATCGTGTCGATCCGTGATTCATTCATTCTTGACCAATTACCTTTTCCATATACACAAGATCCAATTTGTCATCCATGCTCCTGTGGTTATACTCCCGATAACCCATTCTCTGATAGAGTCGGATCACCAATCACCTCATCCAGAGTCTGTTTCAGCGGAGGTATGTCCTTATTGCCTAACAAATTCACCTCACTCTGATAGGCGAGGTGTTGCAGTCGCAGAATCTCCTGCAAGTCTTCCAACCTGGCCTTGCTGATGGCATATTCGTTTACTGTCTGCATTTTTTCCATATAAAAGGTTTCCTCTTGCTCATGAAATCAAGCAATCACCCTGGATTCTGACTGTGGGTTTGCTGCCGAGGAGGACTTTCCATTTCTATTCTCATTTCGCAATCTGTTCCGCCACGCAAGATGGAATGGCAAAGAGTCACTGTGAGGTGTTTCTCTTTCCACAGGCATTTCAGTGAATAAATCACGCTTTGGCGTGAACACTCGCAGAGCAATGGAGTGGTGACATATCCTTTTTTGCACAACCCACAGGTGCATTCCAAGAAGACGAGGCGATAAACGCGTCCTTTCTCAACGACCTCACCTCTCACACCTGGCAGTTCATTAGCTATCTGAAAGAAGTTGTCCATATCGCCCTGGGCACGCTCATGGAGCTTTTGGTAAACAGCCAGCGTACCGCCATTCACACAGTTCTTTCCGCATTCCGAAAAGAAGGCCGACCGTTGCTCTGGAGAGAGCCGCTCCAGGCCTTTCTCGAAACCCTTGAACCAATTTTCTATTTCCATTTTCTCGTCATTGCACTGTGATACCAATTATTTTTGTCACGCCGTCTGTGTTATTCCAACAGGAATGCGGGATGCGGCCTTCTACAAGGAGGACTTCGTCTTTGTGGATGATGACCGTCTCTTCACCTAACTGGATGCGGGCCTCGTCCTCGGTGACGATGAAGAGGTGGTTGTGCTCGTGGGTATGCAACTCAGTCGGACCACCGCCATTGAGGTCGATGTAGGCGATGGAACCGTCCACGATGCGTCCCATCTCTCCAAACAGTTTCTTGGCACGGAAATTCACATGTTTTGGGGGTGTCGTGAATTCTAGCATATCTTATTGTTTATCAGTTCGCAGCTTCCTCTGTTCATCATTATCACATTTAGAGAACCACCAGACCACATTTATATGGCCGAATTCATTCAAGCCAGTAGCACCATGCAATAATGGCGGGAACGAGGGATGTGCTAACAGTTGTCTGGCTATATTTTCTATTACTGCCTCAGATGATGAGTGCGTGGTGAAAACGGCGATAATAGCATGGCTTCCATCTGGCATGAGAATGATACCTGCATCGTTCATGTCTTGCAATCCTTCAGGAGATGGGAATCCTGTACCTGTCTTATGTACGATACGAGCATTTGCGGGTATCGCTGCAGGGATTCGTTTCTGTCCTGTTGAGCAATCAGCCATCGCCTTCCAGATGAATGTCAGATATTGGTTGTCATCTTTATGCTGATAAAACCACTCGAACAAACGCACCATTTCGGCGGGGGTGGAACTGTTTTCGATGGTCTTTTCCGGATTCTTGTGCATCTGTTCCTCTGTCATGCGGACATGGATATCGTGGAATCCAAGTTTTCTCATGTAGTTCTCCACAGCTTCGGGCTTGCCGCAAAACTTGAAAAGGAGTTCGCTGGCATTGTTGTCGCTCTGTCCGAGAGACAATTCCAGCAGTTCCGCATACGAAAAGGCTTTTTTGCCTTCAAATAGTTTTAGCATTGGCGACCATGTATCTTGCATCAATTCTGCCTTATCGACAACGATAGTGTCATCAAGATTCAACCCATTCCGACTCAGATAATCAGCAACGTATAAAGCCTGTGGGAACTTCATCACGCTATGCATGGCAAAACGCTCGTTTTCATGAATGCCAACAATAGAGCCATTGCGCATGATGCACGCACCATAGCTTTTTGATTCTATTGGTAATCTGGAACTGTCGCTTATTGGCTTCGCCTTCGTCCAACACGACTCGGCCATCTCCGAGCGAGTTCGGATGGCTCTCGCTGCTCCGTCCGTTGGCTCTTGCGCCAAACACGATGTAACAACCAATGCATAGAGTAGTGTTGCGATCTTTCTCATATCATATTGTTTCATTACCCTTCCGGCGGAAGTCACCTCCCCGTTTGGCGGGGAGCGTTCCGTCTTATGAAATGTCCTTCTTGAACCGCGGCAAACGTGGCGACGATTGCAGCGATTGAGATGGGGACGATAGACCAAAATGTCATGGGGACTGCAATGAATAGCAGGAATCCTGCCCACTTGTTCGCGAGGGTGTGAGGGAAGCAGCAGCGCCCATACATCGCAAATGCCGACAATTGATTTACGACTTTAATCGCGACAATTACTCCTGCCCACAGCCATAACCATTGCGGCAGTTCGAGTATCGGCAGGAGCTTCCAGGCACAACATGCTACGAAGCAGAAGTCTGCCAAACTATCCAGCAATGCCCCAGTCCTGGTAACGCACTTCAGCTTCCGAGCCAGCCTCCCGTCAGCTATGTCGCTGATGCCACAAATGGTGTAAAGCACCCAAAACGGATTGCTTGCCACATTGCTCAGCAGCAGAGCAACAGCCCCCACCATTCGGAGCGATGAGAGGATATTCGGCAGATGTTTTATGCTTCGCACCATCTTTTCCTTTTTCCCTCTATTCCAATGGCATCATCACGCCACACTGGTAGTCGGGTGACTGGATGTCTGTGCCCTGATACCACTCTATGCAACAGGAATTAGGCGCCCACTTGTATTCTTGATGAGAAGGCAGCCACTCCTTAAGGAATTTCTCGTACTGCTCTTGGAAGGCTTTCATGCCGCCCTCGAAATGAACTTTCAGCCACTTGCCGCTACGAATGGGGAAGAGCCGCATTCCTTCTGGTACCTCTTCACCTTTATATATTCCGCCGATGACGTATGTAAAGGTGTTTTTGCTGCAAGCACCAAAGTTTGCCTCCCAACAGGTTGCACAGTTGTGGTTGGGGATATCGCAGGTGCAGAGTCCGAACTCGCCGACACCGTTGTCGATGGCCGCCTGCTGAAAGGCATCGGGAGCCTTGTGCTCCATAAACACGGGTTTGATGATGCGTTCCACATACTCTCCCCAAAACTTCGGGCACTCTTCCTGTCCCTTGCAGAATGCGATTTCCTTGGCCATGCCGATAATCTGTACATTCTCTAACGAAATAATCTCATGTTTCATCTTTGCTATTTTTTTAGTTATAGTACCTTCTTTACACCAGGAATCATCCGCAGCAACCAGGTGAGCCCGAAAGATGCTATGGTGATGGCGACTCCTATGAACATGAACTTGCCGAATGCCCCCATCCAGATGCCGTCAACCGCATTCTGTAAAACTATCATAAGCAATAGATGGACGATGTACGCTCCGTAAGCCTGGGCGGCACACCATTGCCAGAACTGATTTACAAAACTGTCGTATCAAGGCATAGAGAAGACAGAACACAAGCAGACTTTCAATATACCACATGTGGCCAATCTCCAATTTGCCGGACAGTACGCTTAACAAACCGCCCATCACCAATAGGGGTATGCCAAGGCGTATCAGTTTCTTTTGGACAAATAGCGAGGCTCCCTGTTTATCGTAACTCGCAGGAACAAAATAGCCAGAGATGAGAAAGAAAAGTCCCATGAAGAAGGCGGCGTTTACTGAGAAGAAATGCCATATCCAAGGCATCACCTCGGCCGGATTACTGGGCGTATAAGCCCAGCCTCCACCATCACCGTATACCTGACCGGCATGGTGGAATATCACAAGCACCGTCAGGCATACTTTCAGATTGTCCAGATATAAAAGCCGTTTCATTTTTTGTTTCTAATTACCAGTCTCAACACTCTGATAGGTCTGTTCTCACCTTGATACTGCTTTTCATCGATGCAGGTTTCACCTGTTGGAACAAAACCACATTTTTCCATCACTCGGCCTGAGGCGGGGTTGTCGACGAAATGACCGCTGATGAGCGATTTGATATCAGTCGTTTGTCGGATTTGGTCTAACATCAGCCGCAGAGCCTCCGTACAAATACCCTGATTCCAGTAAGGCTTAGCCATCCAATAGCCGATAAGCGGTTCCCCCTCACGGGCTGGCAGGTCACACTCGCACGATGGGCCATACCCCATAGCGCCAATCGCCTCACCTGTATCTTTGAGTTCGATAGCCCAAGTATTAGTGGCATCATGGAATACGGTGCGGATAATCTCCAAACTCTCCTCCACACTCTTATGCGGCGGCCATCCGGCACGTGGCCCGACATCCGGGTCGGACGCCCATTTGAACAACGTCTCCGCGTCACTGTCTCGCCAAGGGCGCAATAAGATTCTATTTGTTTCCATATCAACTAAATAGGTGCTCAAAATTGTCCATTATATCATTTCTGTAGGTGTTTGTAGTCGTTTATGCCTGTTCTTTGTTTTTTCTTTTTATGGTTTTGCCCAGAAGACAAATGCCTTTTTGGTTTAATATCTTTGTAATACTTATAATTGTTTTCATCTTCTGTTATTATTTTTAAATGGTATGGGGTTAGTATTTGTTGCATGCGTATGTCACATTCTTGCCTTCTGCTTGTCGCCGGCACCTGATCCGCGATATTTCGAGCGGGCCTCGTTGAACTTCCATGTGAGGTTGAGCGTGAAGGTGCGACGGGCGGGATTATGGACTTTCAGGTCACGATAACCGAAGATAATGGCATCGGTCTTGTTGGTATTGAAAATGTCGATGTAGCGCAGGTCGGCAGTCAGTGAGCCGAGACGACGCATATTGAAGTCCTTCTGAAGACCAAGGCTGCCAACGATGCGCGGCTCAGTGATGCGGAAGTTGTTGTAATCACCCTTCGTGGCCCACTCCATATCGGCACTCAGGCGTAAGGCGTGAGGCAGTTCGATGGTGTTTCGCCAGGAACCGTTGAACCAAGGCCGGGAGAGTGTGATGACCTCGCCCGTGGCAGTAGGCGACTTGTAGTTCTGGAACATGGCCACAACCGACCATGTAGGATGCCAGCAGCCTATGGTGGGACGTGCGGAGGCGATGACTGTCAGGCGATCGTAATCCTCCTGGCTGTTGATGGGGCGCACGAGACTGATGAACGGGTCGGTGGAACCGGGGAAAGGCTCTGTCGACATGGTGAGGGCATCCTTGATGCGCCCGTAGTTCAGTGTCAGGTTCATCCACTTGTAGGCAGTGTTCAGCACTACGCTGTGGGTGTAGGTCGGTCTCAGATACGGGTTTCCGCTTTGGTAGGTGTAGCGGTTGATATAGACCGTCGAACTGGTCAGGTTGGCGTATGGCGGACGCTCTATATCACAACGGTATGACAGCGAGAACTGCACCTTGCCGACAGGAGCGGAGATGACGGCCGTGGGGAACCAGTCACCGTAATCTCGACAGATCTCATCTTCCTTCTTGCCAAAATTGAAATAGTCGTTCGTCAGATGCTCATAGCGCAGACCCACCTGGGTGAACACCTTGCCAAACTGTCGGCCATACTCTGCGAATACAGCGGCAGATTTCTCGTTGATCTCCGTGTCGGTAGTCTTCACAGGAACAGCATCGGTAGCCATGAAGTCGTAGGCGTCCGTACGGTGGTTGTAACTGTACTCGCCACCGAGGGAGAGATTACCCTTCCAGACTGGATAGCCGAAGATGAGTTTCGAGGCCCAGAAGTTATTGCTGCTGATGGTGTTGCTTTCGATGCTTCGATTGACGGGACTGCCACCTGCTTCCGTCGTCACTTCCTTGGTGTTGCCAGGCGACTGGGTGTCGTCGAACAGACCATCGACATTCAGGTCGATGCTCAGTTGTCCCACCTTACCATTGTAGTAGGCATTGAAGATATGCTTCGTAAACATGTCTTCTTGGATGATATGGCTCTCAGAGCGCTCTTTGAAAATGCCGTTCTCGTAACTGTCGGTATAGAACATGCTGTTGAAGTCGCTGCTGGGATGACGGTCGTATTTGTAGAAGGCTCCGAAACTGTGGTTCTCGTTCACCATGTAATTGACCTGCAACTGCGGCGACCAGCCTTTCCAGATCCGCTTCGACTCCTGCGTACTGACACCCTCGATCTTATCGGGTCCGGCATAGTAGGTCAGGTTGTTCTCCTGCAACGACTTGGCGTGACCGTAGCGCCCTGCCCACAGCGAGGCGGTGATGTCGAGACCGCCAGTACGGTAGTTCACATCAAGGTTGTTGGTCAAAGTATGGCCATACTGATATACACCTTCGAGGTTGTCCTGGAAACTGACGCCTTCACCCTGAGCCTTTTTCAGCGTGATACGTACAACGGCCTTGGTCGAGGCGGCATAACGGGCACCGGGGTTCTGCACCACATCCACATACTGTATCTGATCGGAGCGCAGACGCGAGAGTTCGCTGTTGTCCTGCACCCGACGGCCGTTGATATACACCTCGGCATCGCCACGTCCTAACACCTTCACGGCACCGTCGCGCTCAGCCTCTACCGACGGAATCTTCGACAGGGCGTCGCTCACCGTTCCTGCTTTCTCCAAGATGGTTCCCGCCACGGTGGTCCGCATGGCGTCGCCCTTTGCGTGGGTCTGCGGCAACAGCCCCTTCACCACGACCTCGCCGAGCAACTGCGTGTCCTCCTTCATCTGGATGGTCAGGTTCTGGCCCGCATTGACATACAAAGTCTGATACCCTATGCAGGTAACCTTGAACAATCCCTGGTTGACATCGGTCACAATCTTGAACATGCCCTGCTCATCGGTCGTGGCACCTTGTACAAATGCCGAGTCGGGCAGCGACAGCAGCACCACATTCACAAAGGGCATCGGCTCGCCCTTCTCGTCAATCACCCGTCCGCTCCAGTCCTGTGGCTCGGCGAACGCCATTATTGTCATCATCATTGCAGCCATCAGTACTGCGAATCTTAAATTTATTCTTTTCATATCATTCATTATGTTATTCAATTCTTTGTCTCTTTTGCCGTGTCGGACGCTGCAAAATTACAGATGATTGCAGATTTCTCCATACTTCTGGGATATTCTGTCATTGTTTGTGACGGATGGTGTGATTTCAATTCTTCAATTCTTGATATCCACACCACCAAGGAAATTGCTGGCGATGACGTGGAGGGTTGGTGACGTGCTGTTGGCTTTGACTTTGGAATGATTGCCGACGCCGCCGATAAAGCTTTGGCTTTTCACCTCCACATTGACTGTCGGGGGCACGATAATCTCAATGCCGCCGAAGAAGGTATGGATGTCAATCTCCTCATCCTCCGTAATGGTCGCTTCGCGCAGGTCCAGGCGGATGCCTCCGCAGAAAGCGTCGAGCCGGGCACCGTGGAATGTCTCGCCATGATAGACATACTCGTCGCCGCCATAGTGCACCGAGCATCGGATGCGCTTGCCGTCCTCGCCGATGGGCAACGGGCGCCGCAACCATTGGTCGGGGTCGCGGCGGTAACTGTCCACCACGAGATGAGCTCCTACATATAACAATACAAAGATGCTGAAATACATGGCCCAGGGACCCTCCGACAGGGTCTCAAACCAACTCCAATGGAGAATGCCCCACAGCGTTGCCAGTTTCAGCAAGCTGGCCACAATGAAAATTATACCGATAATCGTTCTTGGTTTTATCATCATATTTCTTCCTGTTGTTTCTTTGCAAAATCGCAATGCGAAATTACGGCGTAATGTTTATCCTTCCAAATTTCTGGGATAAACAGCACAATAATGTGATAAATGGAAGAAATATGATGAATGGTTTGACTGTATAAGGGGAGCAAACTACTTTTGTGCCCTGAATGAAACAGGGGCGTATGGAAACGATAACGATGAGGATTGTCAGTACCATGTTTGTAGTAGTGGTATCGGCCGTGTTCAAGCTCCACAAAACTACTCATCATGTATTACCACCAATCACTCCCTGTCGCGCGCAGCAACATGATGCAAGGCAGCAATTAAGAAAAGATAGAGCCAGAAAGGTATATATCTATATTGATTTGGCTAATTATAACCACTTTTTATTCTTCATATTCTTTGCTTTTTATGATATGATGAAGAGGTTGATGCGTAGTTTGAAGTCTGGGGATTCAGTGTGTTCCACATCCCATGAGAAGTCAGTATCTTTTGTGAATAGTTCTTTCACGGTGTTGAGGACGGCCATGTCATCCAAGGAAAGGTCGTGGCCTTGGCCACAGACCAGTTGTAGAAAGACACCCTTTGCCCAGCCTGCATTTTCGAGTATTTCAGACTCGTTTTGCTTGATGACGGATGCAGGAGTCGCCTGGCTGTTCTGGTGATAGGTCAGCAGGATCACTTCTTTTGCATCATCGAGGACATGGGTGATGTCGTTTTCATCCAGTCCTTTCAAATGGCTGAGATGTCCTTTTTTTATTTGTTCGAGTGCTTGTTGCAGAGTGATAGTTTTCTTCATGTTTTGTTGTAGGTTTTAGTAGGAGTGTGTAGCCATGTTTCCCGTGAAGTCATACCGTATGATTTGCCAAGTGCGGCTCCGCATAAGGAATGCCTCGGAACACTGTTTCTTATTTATCATATCCCAAGAATTCCTTAAGTCCCTTTTTCTGTTTCAGGTCGTCGGCCGTGAAGCCATAATGCGAGGCAGCTGCCAGTGTAACGACGTGTCCGAGGAAGTCGTCGTATGGCAGATCAAACCATTCCTTGGGGATGTCCACGGTAATCGTCCCCCCGCCGTAGTGGCTTCCCTCGTCCCATGCCTCGTCAAGTTCGGCTTCATACGTGCCGTCATCCTTCTTGTTGATGCAGTACCATGAAGCCCATTCTTCCATGCCCTCGATGTTCCTGCCCTCGTAGTGTGGGGCAGCGTGTGGCTTTGGCGAATAGGAAGGGCTTCCCTTCCTCGCGTCTCTGCGGTAGATGTAGTATTTCTCCTTGTGCATGATGTTTCTGATAGTGCCAGTGGAAACGGTTCCTTGTCATTGTCTTGCTTGGGCATCAGTCTTTTGGCTCTTATGATGGTCTAGATGATGCCTTTTTGCAATTATCAGTGCAAAATTACTGAAAAAATGGCAAAAGACCAATTCTTGAAGTGCCGTGTATTGGATATTGTTTTTATGTGGATATTTTTGGATACCTACTTAATACATAAAAGGTGGGGATGGTAGATTGTAATATCAAAAAGAATTTGTAATTTTGCCGTTGTATGGCGAATATGGCAAGCACCTCAACAAACTAAGCGAGAAACTTTGTCTTTTGTAGTGCTTGACATCAAAAAAATACGGTGCTATGAATACGATAAAATTCATTTTTCTGGCGGGAACAATGCTCTTTGCCGCCATTTTCTGCGTCAATGCCCAGGAGCCCGTTCCCGGTGTCATCATTACAGGTCAGAACAACCACAACTGGCCCGTCAGCCATCAGGCCATCAAGATGACATTTGAGAACTCCAGACTCTTCAGTCTTGACGTGGCCATTTCTCCCTCCCATGGAGAGGATATGTCAGGTTTTTCGGTGGATTTCGGCAAGTATCAATTGGTGGTTCTTGACTACAACGGAGACAGATGGTCTTCGGCCATGAACACCGCTTTCATGGACTATGTCCGTGGTGGCGGTGGGGTGGTGGTCTACCATGCGGCCGACAACGCTTTTACGGATTGGAAGGAATACAACGAGATGATAGCCCTTGGCGGCTGGGGTGGAAGGAATGAGACGTCAGGTCCTTATTTCTACTGGAAGGATGGGGCGTTGCAGGAAGACCCTTCTCCCGGCATCGGTGGCTCGCACGGATTCAGGCATGAGTATGTGCTCAATTGCCGCACCGTCTCGCATCCCATCACCGAGGGGTTGCCGGCCCGATGGAAGCATGCCTCCGATGAACTGTACGACAGAATGAGGGGGCCTGGAGGCATCAAAGACCTGCTCTACACCGCTTTCTCCTCACCCGAACAGAGAGGCTCAGGTCGTGAGGAGCCGCTCATCTTCACCGTAGAATATGGCAAGGGAAGGATTTTCCATATCATGCTTGGCCATTGCGGAGACAGCCTGGACGATAACCCTGCCATGCAGTGTGCGGGTTTCCAGACCCTCCTCCTGCGAGGCGCCGAGTGGTGTGCCACGGGAAAGGTCACACAGCCTGTACCGAAAGACTTTCCCACTGCCGATAGCGTGTCTCTGCGACCGGACTACCGTTCTGAGGAATAGGGGTACATTATTGACCATCTGCAGCCATTCCTTTCAGCTGGCTGAGATGTTCGTTTCTTATTTGTTTGAGTGCTTGCTCTGGTGTCAAGGTTGTTTCCATGTTTCTTTATCAGGTTGATGGAAAAATGTCCTTTATGGCAACGGTCAACCTCAAGTAACTATTTCCAGCAAGGTCAAATATCTTTCTGACTGTTGAGCAGTACTTGACGCAGTATGTTTCTTGATATGGGCATAAGATATAAAAAATGAAAATGTTAAATGTGGCAAAGGAACGGAATCATAATAAAATGAGTAATTTTGCATCCTTGATAAAGAGATACAGAAATAACGTCATCAATTTATAACCATTACAATTATGTATAGCCTTAACTATAAAGTAACGACAAGCACCTGCGACAGCGAGGGAAGACTGAAACTCTATTCAGCCCTCCAGATGATGCAAGACTGCTCGGAGATGTGGATTGACAGCGAGCCTGGTGTCAAACAGTTTTTTGAGGAGCAGAACATGGCTCAGCTGCTGGCCTCACGCCAGGTGGAAATCATCCGCGTGCCTGAGTACAAGGAGCAACTGACGGTGACCACTTCAGTCTATGGCATGAAGCCGATGTTCGGTTTCCGCAACACCTTTATTTATGATGCCGATGGGCAACCTTGTTACAGAACATGGAGCATGGGAGCCTTCGTGGACAAGTCGGCAGGGAAACTGAAACGGGTTGATGACACCACGATTGCCTCGATGAAACTGGAGCCGAAGTTGGAGATGAATTACAAGGACCGGCGGATCATCCTTCCAAAAGACGAGAGAGTGGGAGAGAAATGGGATCCCGTCAGCGTGCAGCGTGCAGACATCGACTACAACCGGCATATGAACAATGCCAACTACATCCGTATGGCCATGGAACTCCTGCCGGAAGATTTCAAGATGAAGGGCTTGAGGGTGGAGTATCGTGTCGCCGCCAAGTTGGGCGATGTGCTTTTGCCCGTTGTTTATCGGATTGACAACGGCATCATCGTTTCGTTGTCCATCGGTACTGAGGTGAGCACAATAATAGAGTTTGAGCAAGGATAAACGAAGGACTTTTATTCTGTCGATTGCCTTCTATTTGCCCAATACAGTTCCACCCCAACCGGCAGAGTGTTGTCTGTAATTTTTCCCTTTGGTTGTTCGGTATCTTCCCGACGACATAGATGCCATTTACCCCAGAGATGACATTCTATCAACTTTGGGAACAGAATGAATGACCCTTGTTGATATTTTAGGAATCTATAAGGTAGGCATCGCACTTTGCCTGATATTCCTTGTTCAGGTCTATAGCACACGGCACTTCCAGAGCCTGCCGCCGGTAGGGAAATGACAACCACATTCGCATCTGTTGCAAATCGGCTGCAAAAGTGCAAATCCTATGTCCCCAGAAAGAGATGTCCCCATCCTTACAACATATTATAGATTTTTAATTAATATGGCACAGAAAGATGTCGTATCGTCATCCAGAGGCATTTTCACCATCCTGGGCACAAGAGTCTTGGATGATGCCAATCATCTTTCACAATTGCCCAAAGGTATATACATCTTAAATGGCAGGAAAATGGTGGTCAGATAACCATTGGGGAGGGCGTGGTTAAATCGTGGCGCAAATGTGAAAACCGAAAACTGATAAACGATGGGGGTGAACACCATCGCCGCTGTTTGATGCCAAATCTCCAGGATGACTCTGAAAATGTCATAAAAATTTTTTAAAAATAGGGTTGGATTTCAAAAAAAGATGTATATTTGTGCTGTCAATCAAAAAATCAAAGAAAATGAAAAGAATACTTTTTATAGTGATTGCTTTAATGGCGATGTTGACTGTGAATGCCCAGTGGAACAACAGTTTGAAAGTCGTTGTGACCAGTGATGGAATGCTGGTGGGAAGATATGTGCGGCAGACTGCCACCACCTATGTTGCCAATCCTGTGGACTGGGAGGTGGAGGTGCCCAAGAAAGGCCATAGGGTGGAAGTCTGGACACCAGAAAAAGGCAAGGGCTTTGTAGTCAGGCGTGATGGCGTGACTGGCAATATCAATGTGCGAAAGGGACCATCCACAAAAACCGCTGTTGTAACCCAAATCACAGAGGCAGACAGCGAGAAAGATTATCCTGACAATGTGTTCGAGTGTCGCGGGAAAACCAACGGCTGGTATAAAATCAGTATCAAGGGGAAGGTAGGATACGTGCGGCAGGACCTTGTCGAATGGGCGGCTTATTTTGCCGACTAAATATTCCGTTTCTCAAACTACGCACGTGATTATATCACCACGTCGAGCAACATCATCAGCGCAAAACCCACTGCGAAGAAGATGGTGCTTAAATTGGTGTGCTGGCCATTGCTGGCCTCAGGAATCAACTCCTCCACCACCACATAAAGCATGGCGCCAGCGGCAAATGCCAGCAAATAAGGCAACATGGGGACAAACAGTGCTGCAAGTAGCAACACAAGGATGGCACCTAATGGTTGGGCTACACCGCTCAGACAACCCAGCAGAAAGGATTTCATGCGCGACTTGCCCGAAGCTCGCATGGGAATTGAGACAACCGCTCCCTCAGGGATGTTCTGTATCGCTATTCCCAGCGACACCACCAGTGCACTGGCGGCGCTGATACCTATGCCTCCCTGGTCGGCACCGGCCAGCACCACACCGATGGCCATACCCTCGGGCAGATGGTGAATGGTGATGGCAAGCATGAGCATCGTCGTGCGGGATAGATGAGCATGTGGACCTTCGGGTTGACTGGTACCTAAGTGAAGGTGGGGAGTCAGCATGTCGATAAGCAGCAGAAATCCCATACCCAATAAAAAACCTACTATAACGGGCATCACTGCCCATTTGCCCGACGGCTCGTTCATCTCAAGGGCTGGTAACAGCAATGACCAGAATGAGGCCGAAACCATCACGCCGGCGGCAAAACCCAACAGTGATTTTTGCAGTAGGGGCGACATCTCCCGTTGGGTCAAAAAAACCACCGCTGAACCTACTACGATGCCTAATATCGGCACCAATAATCCTATAATGATTGTACTCATACTGTCGCTTCAATTTTGTTGCAAAAGTACACAACCTTGCCCTGTCTTGCAATACTTATTTGTGATGATTTCAACTTGATTGCCTGCTTGTCATCGCTTCTTCAGCAGTTTCACGTTTTTACGCTGCGACAACTCGCTTGGGTTGGTGCCGGGCTTTCCCTCGGGCAGAGGCATGCCGCGGCGTGAGTAATAGTCTTCCCAATAGGGGAGAATCTTGCCGTCTGCATCATGAAACGACATTCCAATGGTGTCGAAGACTTGTTGGCCATTGCGATTTACATAGCAAAGTTGCACCAGTTCGCTACAGTATATTTCGCCATCGCCTTCCTGAAAAAGGAAGTCGTAGGGGCGGCCCACATACCGCAGAGCGTTGGCAATGGTCTGCGGCTTGTCTATCTTGCCACGTACACGCCCGATAATGATTCTCTCAGGCGATTGCATAAAGACCGACAGGGGGGTGATGACCACGCCACAGTAGGTGGCCTCTATCACTACAGGTTGCCCGTCATGGTGACAGAAAATACCCACATGGTCGATGGGTAGGCTGCCATGGCTGGTGGCCTCGGTGATGGCGTTGGCATTCTCGGTGAGTTGGAAAACCAAATCGCAGTCTTTCAGGCGGCCTGGCTTTTGGGCTTGCAGGCAGTAACTGGTCAGCAGAACCAGCAGCAGAATAGGAAGACGTTTCATCTTCTGACGATTTTCTTGCCGTTGATAATGTAGATGCCTTTGGGCAAAAATCCCTCATTGTGGATTTTACGTCCGAAGAGGTCATAGATGCCGCTGCCAGCCTCTTGACGGCCGACAGTTTCAGTACGCACACCTTCGGGGGTGCTGGCGGGCATGAAAATCACCTCGCCAAGACTCGAGAGGTCGTTCTTGTGGAAAACCACTTGTTCGATGCTTACACTGTCCTGAACCGCGCAGTTCCACACATTGCCCTGGGCATAGATGGTGTTGGCGGAATTGTTGTAAAGGTCATATAAAACACCATTGTTACCATTGTCCTTGAACGTGTTGCCACCGGGATTGTAGTCGATGGCACTGGCGTCCACGGTGGTCTTGCCGAGATTCACCTCGCCGCAGCCTATCACGGTGATTCCCCAGAGACTACGCTCTATATAGTTGCCGCTCACCATTGCTGTCTGCTTTCCATAGGGGTCGTAGAGGCTGATACCGCTGCCACCGTTGTTGGGGTCAGTCTCAAATTTGTTGTTCACGATTTGGTTGTCTCTAATCACTACGTCCATCGCACCCATGGTCGTGATGCCGTAGCGGTTGTCTTTGATGGCGCAACTTTCTATTGTCGCCTTGTTGCCGGATGTGCCATACCAGTTGGCAATGGCTATGCCGCCCACCATGTTGAGGGTGGAGTCGCCCTCGACCACACAGTTCCTGATTTCGATAGATGGGGCAGCGGTTAGGTTGATTTGGGGAATGTTTCGGTTGGCCTGTGAATTGTGCGTGAAGGTGCAGTTTTCTATCACAACGTTGCATGAGAAATTGGCTGCGCCGCCGATGGCGGACTTCTGGCATTCGGCAAACTGGCAATTGCTCACATGAAACGACGCTCCGCCTGTACCTAAGAACAGGGCACTCGATACTCCGCCTAAGTGCTTGCTGAAGGTACAGTCGTTCACGTTCATTCCCGTCGGGGAATAGTTCCTCAGACCCACATATTCAAAATCCAGGTTCGATGCCTCGGTCATACCAAGGGGATCGCTCACACTGATGCCATCACTCTCGCCCTTGCCGGCAAGGCTGAGCAGCGTGCGGCCGTTCCCGCACCGCAGGTCGGCCTGACCTTCGATTACCAGGCCCGCGCCGTCGTCGAATCTTACGGTCACACCCTCGTCTATCTTGAACGAGTCGCCGGCGGCTATCGTGTCCATGACACTTACGATATATGCGTTTTCATCACGGGTAACTCCAGTGCCGGCAATGGTGGAAAGTTTCTCAAAACTGTATTGTGTACCGTCGCCGCTGGTAGTGAATCCTTGACTAAATGCTGCACTCGAAATCATTAGGGCAGCCATTACGATTGTTGTTCGTCTCATCGTGTTGGTTTTAATTAGTTTTATAAATGGGGTGCAAACTTACACAAAAAAAGGGAATAAGCCTTATAAGTTGGAGAGTTTTTTAGTTTTTCGAGTTGATGGGCTTTTGAGTGTCATCATATAATTGAGGTGAAGATAAAATGGTTCTCAATCTCATTTTTCTTCTTATTTCGCCTAAAAGTATCAAATTATATGAATTTTGTAGCATAAGAGAGTTTTACCGTTGATGTTTGGATTTTTTTTTGTATCTTAGCAAAAATTTTTAACTATATCCAGCTAAACAATGAAAAAGGCATTCTTCTGTGCAGCCCTCATGGTGGCATCCGTGGCTGTCTCAGCCCAGAAACCTGTCGCTCCACCGGCAGGAGGCAAACAAATCAGTGATCAACTTATCGGTATTTTCTTCGAGGACATCAGTAGTGCTGCTGATGGCGGACTCTATGCTGAATTACTGCAAAACGGCTCATTCGAGTTCAGTCCTACAGAGCGCGATGGCTGGGGACCTGGAACGGCATGGCGTATCGTCCGTCCCGGACATTCACTTGGCTTTATCGCTCCACGCAGTGAGAATCCTATCCACGAGAACAACCCCACATACATGCGCCTGAATATAGAGCGTGTGGGGCACTACTATGATTTCGCAGGATGGACAGGATTCGGTATTCAGAACGATGGCTTCGACGGTATTCCCGTGAAAGCAGGAGCCTCCTACAATTTCTCCGCTTTCCTGCGTAATGTGAAGGGGGATGCCAAGCAAGTGCGCGTGGCTCTCGTTGAGCCACAGGGATGGGGAAAAGACCCCAAACTCCTTGCTGAGGCCACTCTCAATGTCAATACGGCCAACTGGCAGAAATATGAGGCAAAACTTACGGCGGCAGAGGACGCCGGGAAAGCAGTGTTGCAAATACTGGTGCTCGAGAAGGGTGTTGCCGACATCGACCAGGTGTCGCTCATGCCTGAGGATACCTACAAGGGTCACGGCATGCGCAAAGACCTCGCACAGGCATTGGCCGACCTGCATCCCCGGTTCATGAGATTCCCCGGAGGATGCGTGGTGCATGGCGGCGGTGACGGCTTCTGGGACACCTATCGCTGGAAAACCACTGTCGGGCCTCGTGAGACACGACGCGGACTGAAAAACACCTGGGGTTACCATCAGTCGATGGGATTGGGGTATTATGAGTATTTCCAGTTCTGCGAGGACCTCGGCATGGAGCCCGTGCCCATTCTTCCCTGCGGCGTCAGTTGCCAGGGTACAAATGGCGGATGGATGATGAAAGACCAGGCACAGGACTGGGTGCCCATGGAGGAGATGGACGAATGGGTGGACGAAGCACTCGACCTTATAGAGTGGGCCAATGGCGACGTCAACACCAAGTGGGGACGCGTCAGAGCCGAGGCTGGGCATCCCAAACCGTTCGGACTGAAATATCTCGGACTGGGTAACGAGGAGCGTATCTCGCCGGAATTCATCGAGCGTTTCAAATATATCTATGAGCGTGTCACCGCTGCTCATCCTGAAATTGTCATCGTGGGAACGGCGGGACCTGGCTCGCATCCGGGAAACCGCGACTTTGAGACAGGATGGAAACTGGCAGAGGAGATTGACCTGCCCATCCTCGACGAGCATTATTACGAGCCGAGAAACTATTTCCTCACGAGCCGTCAGTACGACGACTATCCACGCAACCGCAAGACAAAAGTCTATCTGGGTGAGTATGCCGCCAAGGACAAGAAACTCATCGACGCTCTCGCCGAAGCCATTTACCTGCTGCATGTGGAGCGCAATGGCGATGTGGTGTGCATGACTTCCTATGCTCCGCTGTTCGCACGCAAGGACAACACCAACTGGAATCCCGACCTCATCTATTTCGACAACCAGCGGCCTTATCTCACCTGCAGTTACTATGTGCAGCAGATGTTCGGACTCTCTGCCGGTAATTACTTCTACGGAGACTGCGTCAACATCGAGGGGGCCGACAATCTTCAGGGACAGTCGGTGGTGCTCAACACCAAGACACGTAAACTCTATGTGAAAATATGCAATGCCAGTGATGTGACCAAAAAGGCTGACATCAATCTCTCACGCTTCAAGGGTATCAAGCCCATGGCTACAAAGACCGTCATCTCGGGTAATCCCGACGACGAGAACAACTATGAGAACCAGCCTGTCCAGCCACAGATTGAGCAGGTGAAAATCAAGAAAAAGATGGCCGTCGACCTCAAGCCCTATTCATTCGTCATGTATGAAATCTCCTTGTAAAAGGATATACCTCCTCCTGCCCAATCTACCGGGCAGGAGGATTTTCACTATCTCATAGGAAATGGTCCATCCTTTCCCATCTTTTCCCATTCTATCCCATCTTTTCCCATTCCTCCCATTCCTCCCATCAACTACTAAAAAAAATGACAAAACTACTAAAACAATTCTTTATCTATACTGCCGCACTGTGCCTGCTTGCATCGTGTGCCTCCAGCAACCAAGAAGTATATCTCTTCACATCATTCCATGAGCCCAGTATCGATGGACTGCGCTACCTTTACAGTGATGATGGACTTAAGTGGGATTCTGTGCCAGGTGTATGGCTACACCCTGAAGTGGATAACAAGGACACGACATTTATCGACGCATTCACGGGTGAGACCAGCAAGGCGACGTTTGCACCACTTGGCGTCATGCGCGACCCCTCTATCGTGCAAGGCCCCGATGGCATCTTCCACCTGGTGTGGACAACGGCATGGGGTGGTAGCCGAGGCTTTGGCTATGCACATTCGAAAGATTTGATTCACTGGTCGAAGCAGCGTTCCATTCCAGTCATGGCCAATATCCCCACCAATAATGTATGGGCACCCGAAATCACCTACGACCCCGACTCGGCTTGCTATTATATCATCTGGTCATCGCAAATTCCGCTTACGGAATATACCGACGCCGACAAATTGGGCACCAACCGCGCCAACCGATTGTATTTCACAAAGACAAAGGATTTCAACACGTTCACACCGGCCAGACGCTATTACGACCCAGGATTCAACAGCATTGACGCTTTCCTGGTGCGACGTGCGGCTAAAGACTATGTGCTTGTGGTGAAGGACAACCGAAAACCGGGATTCAGCAATCTCTTTTGCGTGTTCGGAAATTCACCCGAAGGGCCTTTCTCTCAACGGACAGAGAGTTGGGGGCGCACTTTCACCGAGGGACCTTGCGTCACCCGCCTGCCCGACGGGCAGTGGGTGGTCTATTACGACCAGTATCACCCACAGGAATACGGTGCCTCCGTCACCAGCGATTTCCGGACTTTTACTCCAATTTTCGACCGCATCAGTGTGCCTTCCGAGCACAAGCACGGAACGATTATCAAGGTGAAAAAGCGGGTCGTCAAAAAATTACTCAAGGCTGCGAAGTGACACCTCGCTTCTTGCGGTCATAATATTCAGCGGTGGCGGTGAAAAACACGTCACCGCTTGAGTTGAGTGCTGTTTCCAATGAGTCTTGCACCACACTGATGATAAAGCCGATGGCCACTGCCTGCATGGCCACGTCGTTGTCAATGCCGAGAAACGAACAGGCCATGGGCACCAGCAGCAACGAACCACCTGCCACACCCGATGCGCCACAGGCTCCAAGCGTGGCGATGATACCTAATAGGAGGGCGGTCAGGAATCCCACTTCCACACCAACTGTGTGAGCCACGGCAAGCGACATCACAGTGATAGTCACCGCGGCTCCATCCATGTTGATGGTGGCACCAAGGGGGATACTCACTGAATAGAAATCCTCGTCCAGCCCGAGTTTCTTGCAAAGGTTCATATTGATAGGGATGTTGGCGGCCGACGAACGGGTGAAAAAGGCATTCAGACCGCTTTCCTTCAAACAGGTGAAAAGGAGAGGGTAGGGGTTGCGACGTAGCATCAGATAGGAGATGAGCGGGTTGGAGACAAACGTGTTGATCAGCATACAGACCACCAGCAGCAATAACAGATGACCATAGGTGGTGAACACCTCGAGACCACTCTCGGAAACGGAAGTGAATACAAGACCCAGAATACCAAAAGGAGCAAATTGTATCACCCATTTCACAGCCTGTGACACTACCTCGGCACAGTCGTGCACCATCCCGATGGTTGTCTCGCTGGCTTTCTTCTTGAGGGCCAGACCGAAGATAATCGACCAGAACAATATACCGATGTAGTTGGCGGTGGAGGTGGATTGTAGAGGGTTGGAAACCATGTTGGTAAGAAGGTTGGTGAACACCTCGCTAAGGGCGCTGGGGGCTTGCTCAGTGGCAACGTTCCGCAAATCGAGGGTCACAGGAAACAGGTAACTGAATGTGACGGCTAAAAAAGCGGCTATGAGCGTGCTCAGAAGATAGCGTGAGACTACCGTGCGGAAACGAGGTCCAAGACCTTGGTGGGCCCTGGCAATAGACGACATCACAAGGACGGCCACCAATACGGGGGCAATGGCTTTAAGTGCGCTGACGAATACTTGTCCCAATATGGAGATGCCTGTCCATTGTGGGACGATAAGTCCCAGCACGGCACCGATTACCAGACCGATTAATATCCGAAAAATCAGACTCATCGATGTCCATCCCTTTAAAATCCTTTTCAACGTGTTCATCTTGTATTCAATTTTCTATGGTTGTCAGTGATAAGTGCAGCCTTCAATGAATCACTTTCCTCGTTTTGCCGTCTTGTGTGATGACAATGTTCAGACCACGTTGCAGCGACTGGCGCTTCACTCCAGTGGGACTGTAGATACCCATTGGCAATTTTGATGCCGTTGAGGGAAGTAGAATGCCGGAAGAACCTGTGGCTTTGACGCAGCAGTCAAGGAGAAGGAACTCATCGAATCCAGTGCCGTTGTTGATGAAACTGATGATATAGTTGCCTTCCTGCGTGATTTCAAAAGGCAACTCACATTTTTTAGCAGAGGTCAAGTCTGCTGATGTGTTACCATCGGCATTGGGCGTGGCCGAATATACTTCCGAGGCAGCCAATACTTGGTTGTTGGCGCGATTAAGAATGCGGGCCATATATCTGGGACTCCCTTTCCATGCGGCAGTGCTGAATAGCAACTTGTAGGTGCCTGGGGTGAGGGTCAGTGGATAGGACGACTGCCGCCCATACTCACAATTAACCACTCGCCAATAGAGACCTTTGCCCTGATAGCCCTTGAAGCCTGAGAATGTACGGGCTCCGGAACTATAATTGTTGGGATATTCATGAATAGCGTTGTCTTCTTGCATCGCACGCCAGCCCATGGGGAAGTTGCCCCCAAGTACATTCGAGAAATCCAGTTCATAGACGGCACTCATGTCAGCGAAAATGGCTTCTATGGTCACATTGTCGTCGGGCATGATGAAGGTGCCGTCTTCATGGATTGTCACACCACCGTGAATCACGTTCAAGCCACTGAGCTGATAACCTTCGTCGGGCAAGACGGTCAGTTGGACAGTGCTGCCTTCTGCGGCTGAATCCACATTGGCAACCACGGTGCCATGTTCCGACTGACGGACGCTCACCTTGAATAGCTCGTCTTCCACGCCCTCTGGGATGTAAATCACTTGGTCGATATACATGTTCAGTCCATCGGAATTGTTGATTGTCAGTTCGTTGCGGCCTTCTTTTAAAGTGCATTCGAAAGAAGTCTTCAGCCATTCATTCACCTCGGTCTTCTTGCATTCCATGGATTTTCTCTCGCCATTGATGGAGGCCCTGAGTGTGCCCTGGCGTTGCGGGGAGGTATAGCGCACAGCGATACGGTAATTGCCAGGATGGGTCACATCCAGACGGTGGCGAAGCGAACCGTATGTACTGGTGCCCATGTCGGCAAAGCCGTTGCCTGAATGTCCACGCACAGATGGATACCTGCCGTAGGGGTCGGTTACACAACTTTTGATGTTCTTGTAGTCCATGTCCTCGGCTTCAATGATAATCTCGCCATGATAGTCCTCTGGCTGTTTGGGAAGGTCGAGCGAAAGACTGCTGTCGCTCAGTGTGTCTGTTCTGCGGTCGGTGGCATTGCCCGAGCAAGTCAATGTCAAATCCACAGGGCCGTTGTGGCTCACTTCCACTGTGAAAACTGAGGTCTCCGCATCGAAATGGGCGGTCACGGTCGCTGTGGCCTGAACACGCTTGGTGAAATTGTATGAGGGTTCGGCCGAAAGGCCTGTCACCACAATCTTGTCGAGCACCATCGATGTGGTGTCGGTGCGGTAATTGTTCAGGTAGATGTCCAGATGGTCGCTAAACTCGCGGATATGGCCACTGCTCAGCTTGCCATAGGTCAGGTACAGGCTGTCGCAGGTGTTGTACTGCAGGGGGATGGCGGCGGTGGCTGTTTTCTTGGAATTGAGGTAGGAGTAAGGGGTGTAGGTGACCAGTTGATTCTTGTACCGCGATACATACAGGTCGCCTTTGCTCACCTCAGGATATTGTTCATCGAAATCGGCAACCTTCTTTGTTTGTGTGCTCCAGCGCGATGAGTAGGCCGATTTCTTCACTTGCACGGGTATCGAGCGGCTGGCCTCATCGTATAAATCAATGACAAGGGGAATTGCGGCATAGCGGCCTGTCTTCTTGAAATAGCAGAAATTGTCCATCCACTGGCCATTGCCTCGGTTGAAGGGGTCGTTTTGCTTGTAGATGCCGTCGTATAGACTACCCCAGGCGGCATATTTCTGCTCATCAGACCCGGTGCTGATGTCATTTACAACCACAATCTTGGTCTTGTCTATCACTTCTTCTCTCGATGGTATATAGATAGCGCCGTCGATAATCTTCTGGAACATGTCGAGCCATGCGTTGCGGAAACCGGGAAAGGTGCCCCAGTTGCGGCAGGTGTAGCCGTCGACGTTGGTGTCGGAGAGGTTTTGGAAATCTTCTGTCCAGATAAGTTCCGGACCATCCCAGACGGCACCACCATTCACGGCAGTCTGTTCCATCACGGTGCCGATGCCGGCGGCTACGGGGTATTTCTTGCCGTGATTGTTGCCGAGAAGGGCATCGAGGGCTCCGTTCCAGCCGCAATTGTCATAGCGCACACCGTAGTTTTTGGCAAGTCCTGAAATAAAGGGACCATAAGTCACACTTTCGTTGTTGTAGAAACAGGAAGAGGTGGTGTATTTGTAAAGCCAGAGGATGGCTTCTGGATATTCTTTGCAGGCTTGGAGCAGATCATTGTTGCGCTTCATCATGCCCATGGGATTGAGACCGTGCGACCAGATGTTGCCACAGAAGGAGATGGTCAGAAAGCCACCATACTGATGGGCCATCGGAACAAGTTTGGCAAATAGGGCAATGCGCGAGGCCTGGGGACTCGAACTCTTGTCGTTGGCTTCGTCGAAGCCCCAGAATTGCTCGGCATAGTTCCAGCCTAAAAAATTGGGGTAGCGCTTGTAGAAATACTCAAATGTCTCAAGGTCGTCGTCCTGGATGTGGGTGTGACCACCACTGGCAGGCTGGCAAGTGAACCACATGCCATTGTGCTGGCAAACCGAGGCCCATGACTTGTAGGTGCGAATGGCATTCTGGGGCATTTTATAGACATTCTTCTCCGTGTCGTACTGGCAGGAGAGCGAAAGATTCATGCATACATAGGGCTTGATGGCGTCGGGAATCAAGTCGATGATTTTCTGAGGGTCGGCTTTGTTCCATACATCTACGTGTATCAGCCACAGGGGGTGCTTGGAGTCTATGGGGCGGCGCGACTGCGCTGAAACGCCAAGACAACTTACGATAAATACCAATAAAAAAAACAAACGGATGTTGCGTAGATTAGTTTTCATTGTATGGGTTGCTTTTTTTGGGTGCAAAAATAGCCATATTATCAGATTTATTTCAAAACGAACGTTGCCTTTTTTTGCGTTTTTGTATCATTATAAAGACAAATGACAAATCACAATCTGCAATCGGAAAAAAAACTCATTTTTCAATCTTCAATCGAAAAATGCTGAAATCATACCAACTCCATTTCTACACAAAAAAATACTGCCCTCTTGCACAAGAGGGCAGTATTTACAAAGACATCACGACGGTTGCTAACCTTGTTGCATTTTAATCAAAAACCTAAAATAACCTATTCCTAATAACTATACTAAAACAATAACGTATTTGCATTTTCTTTTTTCTGATGCAAAGGTAATGTATTATATTAAATGTGCAAATCTTTTTTGTATCATCGAATTTCAAAATTGTAACAAGAAATTACACCGAACCATTAGCATAACAAAATGTAACAAATCAACGTTTCTCAGTACATTATTTTATATAATTTTGCAGCAAAGAGTATAAATTTTAATCATTTCATATTTCTATCAAACAAAAAATTATGAAAAAAGTATTATTACTTTTGATGCTATCTGTCTGCATGTCGGTGTCGGCTGCAGGGGTAGACGAAAATTTTTATATCTTTATTTGTTTCGGCCAGTCCAACATGGAAGGTAATGCCCGGCCTGAGCCTCAGGATATGAAGGGCGTCGACGATCGCTTCCTGATGATGGCAGCCGTTGATGATGCTCAGAGAGGACGTAAAAAGGGTGAATGGTATCAGGCCCTCCCGCCTCTCTGCCGACAAAACACAGGCTTGACTCCGGTTGACTATTTTGGTCGGACACTTGCCGCCTCTTTGCCCAAAAACATTCGCGTGGGAGTGATTATGGTGGCTATCGGAGGCATCAAAATCGAGGGATTCATGCCCGATCAGATAGACGAATATGTAAAAACAGCACCAGGATGGATGAAGGGTATGCTCGAGGCATACGACAATAATCCTTATGCTACGCTCGTGGCACTGGCCAAGAAGGCACAGAAAGACGGTGTCATCAAGGGTGTGCTCATGCATCAGGGGGAATCCAATACCGGCGACCCTGAATGGGCCAACAAGGTGCAGAGCGTATACGACCATTTGCTCGGCGACCTCAAACTGAAACCCGAAGAGGTGCCCTTGCTCGCTGGCGAGGTGGTGCAGGCCGATGGAAAAGGACAGTGCATCGCTATGAACAAGCAAATCGACGAACTACCCAAGACTTTGCATACTGCTCAGGTCATCTCCTCTACAGGATGTACCAGCGGACCCGACAATCTGCATTTCGATGCAGCAGGATACCGTGAACTTGGTTGCCGCTATGGCGAAAAAATGGCTCAACTGCTTGGTTACAGTCCCGTTCGCCCTGTCTTCGAGAAGCCTAAGACCGTTGATGTGCCCGCTGATGCTTTCATTGCCGAGACCACAGTGCCGGGAAACGATTTCCCGAAGGTCGACAAAGAGGGTAGGGCCTATTTCCGTGTCATGGCACCTGAAGCCAACAAAGTGGTGCTCGACATCTGCAACAAGAAATACGATATGGTGCCGGTAGGCCAGGGCAACTGGATGGCTGTCACCGACCCGCTGGTCGTGGGATTCCATTATTATTTCTTGAACATCGGTGGCGTGAATTTCATCGACCCGTCGACAGAGACTTTCTTCGGATGTAATCGCGAGGCCGGTGGCATCGAGATTCCAGAGGGACCAGAGGGCGACTATTACCGTCCGCAGCAGGGCATCGACCACGGGCAGGTGCGCAGCATTTACTACTATGCTCAGTCAACGAATGAATGGAGACATGCAATGGTCTACACACCAGCAGGCTACGACTCCAAGAAGAATATCAAAAAGAAATACCCGGTGCTCTATCTCCAGCATGGAATGGGAGAGGACGAAACAGGTTGGGCAAAGCAAGGACACATGCAGCACATCATGGACAACGCCATCGCCAAGGGTGAGGCCGTCCCAATGATTGTTGTCATGGAGAGTGGCGACATCAAGGCGCCCTTCGGAAGAGGACAGAGTTTCGATTCCTATGGCGCATCTTTCTACAAAGTGATGATCAACGATCTGATTCCTTATATCGACAGCAATTTCCGCACCCTCACCGACCGTGACCACCGCGCTATGGCAGGACTTTCATGGGGCGGACATCAGACGTTCGACATCGTGATGAACAACATGGATAAATTCTCCTACATGGGTGCTTTCAGTGGAGCCATCTTCAATCTGGATGTGAAGACGGCATACGATGGCGCATTCACAAAACCCGATGAGTTTAATAAGAAGATGCACTATGTCTTTGTCAGCGCAGGTAGCGAGGAAAACTTTGGCACTGAGCAACTTGCCAAAAACCTCAACGACGCTGGCATCAAGACCGATCTCTATATATCACCAGGAACTCACCACGAGTGGCTCACCTGGCGTAGATGCTTCAATCAGTTCATACCTCACCTATTTAAATAATTTATATGATGAAAAATTTGAAAACAACACTCTTGGGACTGTTGATGATGACAGTCTGTGGCTCGGCCTCAGCACAGTGGGGCAGACCAGTTGATGAAAATGCTGACAAAGGCTATAAAGATACCTACAAAGGGTATTTTACGGTCGGTGTCGCAGTCAACATGCGCAACATCTCCAACCCCGAGCAGATTGCTATTATTAAAAAGGAATTCAACAGTATTACTGCTGAAAATGACATGAAACCCATCTCTGTGCACCCCAAAGAGGGTGAATGGAACTGGGGACCTGCCGACAGTATTGCCAATTTCTGCCGTAAGAATGGTATCAAACTGCGTGGACACTGCCTCTGCTGGCACTCACAGTTCTGCGACTGGATGTTTACCAATAAAAAAGGTAAACCCGTCAAGAAGGAGGTTTTCTACCAGAGACTGCGTGAGCACATCATCACCGTGGTCAACCGTTACAAAGACGTCGTTTATGCATGGGACGTGGTCAATGAGGCCATTGCTGACCAGGCTTTCGGATTCCCCGGACGCCCTGCCAATCCTTACAGGGAGAGTGCTCTTTACAAACTATGTGGCGACGAGTTCATCGCCAAGGCTTTCGAGTTTGCTCATGAGGCCGACCCCAATGCCATCTTGTTCTACAATGACTACAATGCCGCCGACCCCGGCAAGCGCGACCGCATCTACAACATGGTGAAGAAAATGCAGGATGCTGGTGTGCCCATCACTGGTATTGGTATGCAGGGACACTATAACATTTATGGACCATCCGAGGAGGATATTGATGCCGCCATCACCAAATACTCTGAACTGGTCAAGCATATCCATTTCACAGAACTTGATCTCCGCACCAATACCGAGCAGGGTGGACAACTGCGTTTCTCCAGAGGCGAGGCCAAACCACAGGCTGCCTATCAGACCGCACTTCAGAACGACCAGTACGCTCGTCTGTTCAAGATTTTCCGCAAGCACAAGGATGTCATCGACAACGTGACATTCTGGAACCTTGGCGACCGCGACTCATGGCTCGGTGTCAACAACCACCCACTGCCTTTCGACGAGAATTACAGGCCCAAGCAGTCGTATTATGTCATCAAGAACTTCAACCCCGAGATGGACAATCTCGTACCAAAAGAGGATTTCGTGCCCAACGAACTCAACCAGCCGGGACAAGAGTATCCTATGGTCAACTCCGAGGGATATGCACGTTTCCGCGTGGAAGCTCCCGATGCCAAGTCGGTCATTGTCAGCCTCGGACTAGGTGGCCGTGGCGGCACAGTGCTGAAAAAAGACAAGGATGGATTCTGGGTTGGAACAACCGATGGCCCCATGGATGAGGGATTCCATTACTATCACCTCACCATCGACGGTGGCGTGGTCAACGACCCGGGAACACACAACTATTTTGGCTCATGCCGTTGGGAGAGTGGTATAGAGATTCCCGCACACGACAAAGACTTCTATGCAATGAAGGACGTGCCTCATGGCAATGTCCAGAAAATTCTTTTCCCAACCAAAGTTGAGGGCAGCTACACGCCAGGATTCCGTCCCGCCTTTGTCTATACTCCTCCAATGTATGAGAAGTCAACGAAGAAATATCCGGTTCTTTACCTGCAGCATGGCTGGGGTGAGAATGAGTATGCATGGAGCAACCAGGGATATGCCAATCTCATTATGGACAACCTCATCGCTGAGGGAAAAATCCAGCCTTTCATCATCGTCATGACCTACGGCTTGACCAATGATTTCAAGTTTGGCACCATCGGACAATTTACGGCAGAGGATTTCGAGAAAGTGCTGATTGACGAACTGATTCCTTATGTCGACAGCCATTTCCGCACCATCGCCAAGAAGGAAAGCCGCGCTATGGCTGGCCTCTCGATGGGTGGTATGGAGACAAAGCTCATCACACTGCGCCGTCCTGAGGTGTTCGCTTATTACGGACTGCTCAGCGGTGGCCAGTATGCTCCCGAGGAAATCAAGGACAAGAATCAAGTGAAGATGATTTTCGAGAGTTGTGGCAGCAAGGAGAATCCACAGGGTATCAATTCGTCGGTGGAGGCTCTCAAGGCAGCCGGCTTCAATGCTCATGGCTATATCTCTGAGGGCACGGCTCACGAGTTCCTCACCTGGCGCCGCAGTCTCTATCAAATGGCTCAGTTGCTGTTCAAGTAATCGGATGAACATGAAAGATCTTTTAGTAACCTTTACGCTGTGCGCCATCACCCTGTGTGTTGGCGCACAGACGTTGCCATACCAGAACCCCTCGCTTTCCGCACACGAGCGCGCTGTCGACCTCTGCGGCCGACTGACAATCGAAGAGAAAGCGATGCTCATGCTCGACGAGAGTCCAGCCATACCACGTCTGGGTATCAAGAAATTCTTCTGGTGGAGCGAGGCGCTCCATGGAGCTGCCAACCAGGGTAATGTCACCGTCTTCCCGGAGCCAGTGGGAATGGCCTCTTCGTTCAACCCCGACTTGCTCTACAAGGTGTTCGATGCCGCCAGCACCGAACAGCGCGCTCAGTACAACAAGAGAATGCTCAACGGAGGAGAGGACGAAAAATTTCATAGTCTCTCGGTATGGACTCCCAACGTCAACATCTTCCGTGACCCACGATGGGGACGCGGACAGGAAACCTATGGTGAGGACCCCTATCTCACCAGTGTGATGGGAACGGCCGTAGTACGCGGACTGCAGGGGCCTGAGGATGCCAAATACCGCAAACTGTGGGCTTGCGCCAAGCACTATGCCGTGCACAGCGGACCTGAATACACCCGTCATACAGCCAACCTCAACGATGTCTCGCCACGTGACTTCTGGGAGACTTATATGCCGGCATTCAAAACCCTCGTAGAGGATGCACAGGTGAGGGAGGTGATGTGCGCCTACCAGCGGCTCGACGACGAGCCATGTTGTGGAAACGCACGACTACTGCAGCAGATACTGCGCGACGAGTGGGGATTCAAATACCTGGTGGTCAGCGACTGTGGCGCCGTCAGCGATTTCTACTCAAGCCACAAAAGTTCTTCTTCGCCAGTGCATGCGTCGGCCAAGGCCACAATCGCAGGAACCGACGTGGAATGTGGATATGGATATGCCTATAGAAGCATACCCGAGGCCGTGAAACGTGGGCTTATCTCCGAGAAAGAGGTGGATAAACACGTTATCCGCTTGCTGGAGGGACGCTTCGACCTCGGCGAGATGGACGACCCATCCTTGGTGGAGTGGTCGAAAATTCCTTATTCGGTCATGGATTGCAAAGAGCATCGCAATATCGCGCTTGAGATGGCCCGGCAGTCAGTCGTATTGTTGCAGAACAAGGGCAATGTGTTGCCACTGGCAAAAAACAAGGAGCGTATCGCTGTTATCGGTCCCAATGCCAACGACGAGCCGCTAATGTGGGGCAATTACAATGGCACGCCCAATCATACCATCACCATTCTCGACGGTATCAAGACCAAACAGAAGAAATTGACCTATCTGCAGGGCTGCGACCTCACCTACGACAAGGTGATGGAGTGTCTGCATCAGTCCAATTGCCAGATGGGCGGGAAAAAGGGTCTGCGTGGCACGTTCTGGAACAATACTGAGATGACGGGAAAACCTGTCACTACCCAGTATTATAATACTCCTTTGGCTGTCACAACTGCCGGTATGCACAATTTCGCCCCTGGCGTGAATGTTGAGGACTTCTCTGCCAAATATGAGACTGTCTTCACACCCTCTGCCTCCGGTGAATATGTGGTCAACGTTGAGGGATGTGGGCATTTCGAACTGTATATCAACGGTGAGAAAAAGTTCGCACACCACACTTGGCGCACCACACCCACACGCACTGCCATACAGGCAGAGAAGGGCAAGGACTATAATATCGAGGTGAGATTCCAGTTTGTCAAGACATGGGGGGCAAATATGAAAATCAATATTGCCAAGGAGCATCCCATCGATTATCAGGCTGTAATCAATCAACTCAAAGGCATCGACAAGGTCATTTTCGTCGGTGGCATTTCTGCTGCCCTCGAAGGTGAGGAAATGCCTGTGGCTATCGACGGATTCAAGGGGGGTGACCGCACCAACATCGAACTGCCAAAGGTGCAGCGCGATTTCCTCAAGGCGCTTAAAAACGCCGGAAAGACGGTCATCTTTGTCAACTGCTCGGGTTCGGCCATCGCATTGACACCTGAGACAGAGACCTGTGATGCTATCGTGCAGGCATGGTATAGCGGACAGGAAGGTGGGCAGGCCGTGGCCGAAGTGCTGTTTGGCGACTATAACCCCTCAGGAAAACTGCCTGTCACTTTCTATAAGAATAGTGAGCAACTGCCTGATTTCGAGGATTATTCCATGCGTGGCCGCACCTATCGTTATTTCAACGATCCGCTTTTCGCATTCGGATACGGACTTAGTTACACCTCTTTTGAAATAGGTGATGCTAAAATCAACCGGAATGGTGAGAATGTGGTGCTTGATATCCCTGTCACCAACAAGGGGCAGAAAAATGGTACGGAAATCCTGCAGGTGTATGTCCGCGACCTGGCCGATGCAGAGGGACCGCTTAAGTCGCTTCGCGCATTCCAGCGCGTGGATGTCAAGGCGGGACAGACCGCCACAGCCCAAATCACACTTACTCCCAAGTCCTTCGAATTCTTTGACCCCTCAACCAACACGATGAGAATCAAATCCGGAGACTTCGAAATCCTCTACGGCAACAGTTCTCTCGACAAAGACCTCAGAACCATCAAAATCAGTAAATAAAGTTTCTTTCTTGTAAAACTGATGATACCAAACCCCGAAGGGTCGGCAGAACCATTCTGTCACTCTTTGGGGTTTATGTTTGTGGATCATTTCGAGGGCTTTTTGTTAAATGTATCACTATTTTGATACATAACGTAAATGTTGTGCCAATTTTTTTGGTACATTTCTCAAATTTTCATATTTTTGCAGCCTAAAATAACAGGAAATTCCGAAATGCATTTTAAATGAGACGTAAAGTTCTACTACTCATATTGTTTGTATTTTTTACTCATGGACTATATGCCCAAATGGGTAAGCGCTTTGATGCCGACAACCTTTTATCGAGCAGTTTCACCAATCAGGTTTATCTGGATCGAGACGGATTTATTTGGGCTGCCACGAGAAATGGCCTGTGTCGTTATGACGGCTACAGAGTGACTATCTTTAAAAAGGAAAACGAGGGCGGACAGGCTAGCAACCATGTCAATTGTATCATGCAAGACCGAAAAGGTCTTTTCTACATTGGTATGTTTGGAGCGCTGCAGACCTATGATGGGAGAACATTCAGAAATGTAAAGATCAAAGACCTGAAAGGCAATGACTTTCCTGGATATGTCACATGTTTCCTCGAGCGGAAAAATGGCGATATCATTGTGGGTACATCCGGACATGGTCTGCTGATCATGAAGTCTTCCGAAGAGGCACAACAATTGGGGGGCGACCTTGCAAAAGTGGAAACGGTCAACGGCTTGATGGAGGACAACCAGGGAAGACTGTGGATTGTCACTGAAAAGAGAGGTGTGCTGGTTTACCATAATGGCAAGGTCGTGAAACGGTATATGCAGGACGACACCCTGATTTCTACAGCAAGATGTGTTTGCCAGGAAAAGTCGGGTAAAATCTATGTGGGTACTTCTATTCATGGTCTTTTCCAACTTCAGGGCGATTCCTTCAAGCATGTGGAGGAAACTGGCGACAAATTTGTCAGTGCTCTCTATTGCAGCAAGGATGGAAGCGTTCTGATAGGTTACGACGGAGCCGGACTGGGTGTGCTTGACCCCAAGACCAATCAAGTGAACGACAATCCCTATTATAGCAGCGATTTCGACCTGTCAATGTCCAAAATCATGTCCATCACCGAGGACCAGGCAGGCAACCTCTGGCTGGGTATGCTTCATAAAGGTGTCTATATGCAACCGGCAAGTAAGACCGAGTTCGGATATATGGGATTCAAACTGGGAACACAAAACCTGATAGGACAGGCTTGTGTCACCAGTACATTGATTGACTCAAAGGGAAATGTCTGGATTGGTACCGACAAGGATGGTCTTTACCGTCTCAATACCCAAGGCCAACTTTTAAAGCACTATGCTGCCGAGGTGCCGGCTACCATTCTTACCCTCTGTGAAGACCAGAAAGGTAATATATGGCTTGGAAGTTATCAGGAGGGATGTGGATGGATTGACACAGGTGGGTCATACCACAAATTCTCTCTTCCACAGGGACCGCGGGTCAGTGTCTTTGGCGTGGAGGGCGATCCTCAGGGAAATATATGGTTAGCTACCATGGGAAATGGTTTGCTGAAAGTCACCACCGACGGGGATATCAAGTCTTACACCATGAAAGAGGGGGCCGACCGTGATAGAAACGTGAACAGCATGGTCAATGATTATATCTCAAAACTGTCCGTCTCGCCCGATGGAAAGAGAATCTATCTTGCCACCACAGTGGGAGTCTGTTGCCTGGATGTGGAGAAGAACAGTTGGACGAAGACATTCGGCCAAAATTGTCTCCTCTATGGTACACCGATTAGGATTGTGAAAGAGTATGGTGGACGTTTGTGGATTGGTTCCAACAATGGATTGATTAGTTACGACTTGCTATCACATCACATGCAGCAGTATGGCACCGACAAAGGTCTGGCCGACAATGGTATCGCATCCATCGAGGAAGACCTTAATGGCAGGCTCTGGATTTCCACCGACCACGGACTGTGCTGCCACGACCCAAAGTCGGGCCAGACCGAGAACTATTTCGTTGACAACGGACTTCAGTCAAATGAGTTTTCCGATGGCGCGTCATGGGTTACTGGTGAGGGAACGATGCTTTTCGGTGGAGTGGGGGGAATCACCTATTTCGACCCGAAGAAAATCCATGTCACCGAGTGGAACTCGTCGGTCAAGTTGACAGCCTTCATTGTCAATGGAGCACCCGTTATTCCTGGCACAAAGTCGGGCGGATACGTTGTTTGTGACACAACGGTGATGGCAAGCCAGCAATTCCATCTGGCATACCACGACAATACGTTTACCATTCAGTTGTCCACTCTTACCTATGATAGTCCTGAGCACATCACCTATCTTTATAGTATTAATGGTGAGGAGTTCGTCAGGTTGTTGCCCGGACAAAACGAAATCACTTTCTCCCATCTGTCAACAGGAACCTATAAATTCCGAATCAAAGCCGAGCGAAACAATCAGCAGACAGCGGAAAAAGAGTTCATCGTGGTCATTCACAGCCCCTGGTGGCAGACTTGGTGGGCGTATTGCATTTATGTGCTACTGGCAGCACTCGCTTTGTGGCAGTATATTAAGATGAGAAACCGGCAGGTGCAAGACCGGCTCAGACTGCAGGAGCACATCCATGCCGAGCAGATGGGTGAGGCAAAACTGAGGTTCTTCATGAACATCAGCCATGAGATTAGGACACCTATGACACTCATCCTCACTCCGCTTATCTCGCTCATGAAGCAGGACAACGACCCACATCGGAGAAGTGTCTATCAGACCATCAAGAGAAATGCTGAGCGAATACTCAGTCTCATCAACCAACTCATGGACTTGCGTAAAATCGATAAGGGTATGATGCAAATGCACATGTCGGAAACCGACCTCGTGGCTTTTGTCAAAGACTTGCATACACTCTTCGAACATCAGGCAAGGGCCAAGCGCATCAATTTTATTTTTGAGCACGATGAGGAGAAAATGCCTGTGTGGATAGATAAAAAACAGTTCGACAAGGTCATCGTCAACATCCTCTCAAATGCTTTCAAATTCACACCTACCGAAGGTGAAATCCTCTTGAAACTCTCCAAAGATGATAAGAATGCCGTCATTTCTATCAGTGACAATGGGGAACAAATTCCTGAGGACAAACTGGAGCATATTTTCAAACGTTTCTATCAGACAACTTCTACGGTCAACGACACCCATACGGGTACGGGAATCGGACTGGACCTGACACGCTCGCTCGTCGAACTCCATCATGGCACCATCGTGGCACGAAACCTGGAAAAAGGCTGCGAGTTCGTTGTCACAATTCCTCTTGGAAAAGGACATCTCAAAGAGGAAGAACTCCAGATGGTCAAGGTGGATGAGCCTATCGACGGCATGCTGGATGAATTGGCTGACTTCGAAACCGAGGAGCAGCCTGCAGAACCACAGAGCGGGAGAAAACTCACCCTTGTCATTGCTGAGGATGATGATGAAATCAGGGATTACCTGTGTGAGGTTCTTGGTGAGGATTATGATACCAAACCGTGTCCCAATGGAAAGGTGGCATGGCATGAAATCCTCAGATGCTCGCCCGATCTCGTGCTTAGCGATGTCATGATGCCGCTCATGGATGGAAATGCACTGGCTACCATGCTCAAGTCTAATCCGCAGACAAGTCATATCCCCATCGTGTTGCTCACGGCCAAAAACAGGGATGACGACAAACTGGAAGGACTGGAAACGGGTGCCGATGCATATATAGTCAAGCCTTTCAATCTCGAAATCCTCAAGCGGACCATCAAAAACTTGATTACCTCGAGACAACAATTGCGGCTGAAGTATGGGCGCAACGACCAACTTGAGGATCAGGTGGACAAGGTGAAAATGAAGTCGCCTGACGAGAAACTGCTCGAAAGAGTGATGAAGGTCATCAACCAGAATCTGTCCAACAGTGACCTTAGCGTGGATATGATTGCTTCCGAGGTTGGTATCAGTCGTGTTCACCTCCACAGGAAGATGAAGGAACTCACCGGACAGACACCGCATGACTTCATCCGCAATATCCGCCTCAAACAGGCTGCACACCTGCTCTCAACCGGAGACATGAACATCACCGAGGTGATGTACGCCTGTGGATTCAGTAACTCAGCCTCGTTCTCCACCATCTTCAAGAAATTCTACGGAATGACACCAAGAGAATACAAAAAATAAACCTAAAACCTATCCTAACCGTCCCTCATCCTCCTACTCAGAGTGATGAGGGATTTTTTTGTTTGAGCACACATGCTTAGGTGGCTTGCCAATCCACCTACTCCGAGTATTAGTTGCAATGATTTTTTGAAAAATGTAAATAGTATTCTCATTTTTCACACGCTGGAGGTTGGTTTTTTTGCTTTTTATCCGTTATATAATAAAACCCCATCTCCAAACGATGCTGGATAAAGAAGAATTTGAGAAACTCTACACTGCCAATTATACGGCCATGGTACGGCTTGCACGCACGCTGCTTCACGATGACGATGAAAGCAGGGATGTAGTGGCCGACGTGATGCTTCGGGTTTACACCAAAGGAATTCCCGAGCAATATACACCCGTAAAATACCTCCTGGCCTGTGTGAGAAACAAATGCCTTGATGTGTTGCGGCAGATGTCCATCCGGCAAAAAGTGGAGAAAATGTTGCCTCTCACGGATACAATGATTCCCGCTGAATCCGATGAACGGCAAAATATCTACACTCTCATCATGCAAGTGATGGAAAATGACTTTCCGCCACAAACGAAAAACGTGTTCAAACTGAGATTCGACCAACGGATGTCGTACCAGGAAATAGCCGACCACCTTCATATCAGCAAAGCCGCTGTATATAAGCATCTTGCCAAAGCCATCTCTTTACTGAAATCCGCCATTCCCACCACCTAACCATTACCATTATGCCCGACAAAATACAACAATTACTGGAAATCACCGACGCACCGCATGAGTTTTCCGAAAAACAAATACAAAATGCGCTGCAAGATGATGACGTGAGCGCCTCTTATGCAGTCATGGTATTGGCGGCACAGGCTTTTGATGCACAAAGGGAAATCTCGCAGCAACATGTCGCACAAGGTGTCACCGCAACCATCCAACAGGGAAACAAACGAAGATTTTGGCGCAAGGCGGCCATCTTTGCAGGAGCATTCCTCCTGTCGGGACTTGCGGTTGCGGCTTTCTTGCCAATGGGAAAAACAAAACAGGTAGAGGAAAAAACAACGCTGGTAGTGGAAAGGGAAACACCACAACAAACCACCGACCGTCAAATCCCGCAAGAGGATATCACTGCTCCTCAGTCACCACCTTCTCCCATCGTCGTCTTCCAGGACGAGACGTTGGAAAACATCATGCAGCGAGTGGGAGAGGAATACAACGTGACCCCAGTCTTCAAAAACGAGCAGAAACGCCATATCCGTCTGCATCTGAAATGGAACCGGGAGGCCGGACTTGATGTTTTCTTACAGCGTATCTCACAGTTCAAGCAATTCAAGGTCACGGCATCTCCCACGACAATCATTATCGAATAAAACACTGCAATATCTACTCTGTCACCAATCATCTTTCAAGAAATGAAAAATCTCGCTATATTTTTCCTCGCAATAGGCTTGTCTTTTGCCACGATGGCACAGGCGCAGACTGTGAACCATGATTTCCAGGATGTCTCCCTCTCGGAAGCCCTGCTCACTTTGGACAACGACTGCGACACCATCACGGTGAATTTCGTTTACAACGACCTGGAGGACTTCCGGGTCACCACCCATGTGCGTGAATCAACCATCCTCCAAGCTGTCAAGCAAGTGTGTGGCTTTTATCCCATGCGAATCACCCAACTCAACTCCGACATCTTTGTGGAATGTACCCAGAGCGACTCTGTGCGCTACATTGGGCAGGTGCTTGATGCACACCGCATCCCCGTGCGTTTTGCCAATGTCACATTGCTGTCGGTCGGTGAGAGGGATACCCTCAATCGGGGAGTGACCAACGACGATGGCTATTTCGTCATACCTTGTTCTGCGTCGAAGGTTATCGTGCGGGTCACGCATGTGAGTTTCAACGATTTCGAGAAGACATGCCTGAATGGTGATGCCGGCGCGCTCATGCTCACTCCGGCCAACAACAAGTTGAAACCAACCGAGGCCGTTGGCGCTTTCCCTGATGACAAAGTGTCGCGACGCAGTTATCATTCCCTGTGGAGGCAGGCATATAAGTATTCCTCCAAGCATCTGCCACGCTCGCAGATGGGAGTGATGGACCAAATAATGGTGAAGGCCAGACATGAGAACAACTACGGTCAACTACTCGCCGCCGAAATGATGAAGGCTTCGTTGGCCGGGGAAATCTCGCCCGATTCCATACCGCAATTCATCAACAATTTGGTCGAGGAGGAACAGTCGGCCAGTACGTGGAACCCCACTTTGGCGGCTGTCTATCAGACGGTGCTGGCCAATGTGATGAAAATTGGTGACTACAATACCGTGGAGGCTGAGAAATATCGGGTCAAGGCGGTGAAGGATGTGAGAATGCTGGCTGCCAACAAGGCAGAGACACTCCGGCCGTTCCTCACAACAGGAATCGACAGTGAAATCTTTGGCAACGACCTTCTCTCGGTCGTTGGAATGCAGACGGACAATTATCAGTTGCTGAGAGATTATTATGCCAAAGTAGGAAACCGGCGGGCTGAAATGTATTCCGCATTCCGCTTGTCCGTGCATGATTGCAGCGACAACAATGGCCAGGTGAAACCCGAAAACAGAAAGCCGCTGATGGCAAAACTCGACTCCCTCATCGCCTTGTATGGGGATATGCCAGAGTGCTGTGAGGTGGCCATTACCAGGTATGAACTGATGAATGCCGGAAAACGCTTCTCCGTGGAGGAAAAAATGGCTTATCTCGATGAGGCTATCAATAGATGGCCCGACTGGAAAAACACCAACACCCTGAGAAATTTCAGAAGCGAACTCACTTTGCCGGCATTCAAAGTAGACATGGGGCAGAACAGACTGTTGCCCGATTCTTCCAGAGTGGTCAGATTATATGATATCCGCAATGTGAAGTCTGTCCATCTGCGTGTTATGCCTCTCAATATTAGCCAAGTTCAAATGACCAAGTTGCCTGATGGATACCTCGGTACCTACTCGTATAACCATTTACGCAAATATGTGGATAATACCAGCGTGGCCGAATACAGGAAGCAACTCAATATGCCCAATGATTGGCAACTGTTTTCCGATACACTCAGGATGGAGGGACTGCCCACAGGAAATTATATTGCCGAACTCACTGCCGACGAATGTGCCATCGATACACTAAGATTCCGGTTTTCTGTCAGCGACGTGTATCTGCTGGCAGAATCTCTGCCGAAATCCCGAACCAGACTGGTGGCGGTCAGAGGGACAACCGGACATCCCATTGCTGGAGCCAAAATAACACTATGCAGCCAGTATGGTCCCAAAGATGTGAAAGTTTTTCTGGCTGACCCCAATGGGGAGGTTGTCCTTTCAAGAAGGCCTGAGTGGAGTGACTGGGTGTATGCCTCCACCGATGGCGACCATGCCTCGCCACCTATTCGAATGGGTGCTCTCAGAGGTTTCGAAAAGAGTGAACTGGATACACGAAAGATGATACACCTGTATACCGACCGGGCGATTTACAGGCCAGGGCAGGAGGTGAATGTGGCCATGCTGGCATTCCAGAACAGCAAGAATATGCATATCAGACCTTTGGCGGGCAGACAACTTCGTGTGGCGGTCACCGACGCCAATCGTGATGCGGTGATGGATACCACCCTTCTGGCCGATGATTATGGCACTGCCTTTTTCTCCTTTAGAATACCTGAGGGCAAGCGAAACGGGGCTTTCCTTATTCAAGCCTGGTCAGGGAAAAAGGCTTTCGGTATGCTGACTTTCAGGGTGGAGGATTACAAACGGCCGACATTCAAGGTGGAGTTTTTACCCCGACAGCCACTGGCCGATGAAAGGTCCATGGATGAGGATTCACTGGCGCTCAAAGGTTGTGCCACCGCCTTTTCTGGGGCACCGATGGCAGGCACGCAAGTGAGATACACCGTGGAGAGGGGAACCCGACAGTCGGATTTGAGAACCATCTTTGCTGATACCTTGCAGACCGACCGCGAGGGTGTATTCGTCGTGAGAATTCCCATCGAGGACATGCAGACAGACGACCATCAGACATGGCTGTACCGAGTGAAGGCAGCGGTCACTGACCTGGGAGGGGAGACACATGAGGTGGAGAAAACACTTCACATGTCGGATAAGGACTATCAACTTTCTGTGGATTGGCCACAGGAAAAAATGGACATTACTCATCCCAAAACCCTGAAAATACAACTCGACGACAAGTGGGGCGAACCCATCGACACGGTGGCGGTTTGTTACATCGACCGCCCTGGCGAAACGTTCTCCATCAAGACCAATGTGCAGTCCAATCTTCCTGAAAACGACAGACACAGCCTGCCAGGAGAGCACACGCTGTATGCGGTGTTTGGTAACGACACGGTGAAATCCCGTTTTTTCATCGTCGATTATCAGGCACAGCGGCCGGCGACGTTCACAAGGGAGTGCTTCGCCCAGAGTGCCACTCAATTCCCCAATGATGGGGGAAAAGTGGATGTCCAGTTCGGCACTTCTCTCGATGATGTGTATGTGGTCTACGACCTGTTCGCCGACAACAAACTACTCGAGGGAGGGTCTTTTAGACTCAACAATGAGATGTATAACCGCTCGTTCACCTACCGCTCTGATTACGGAGCAGGTATCTGCATCACTTTCGCCTTTGTCCGCGATGGGGTGGTCTATCGGGAGAAAGCGGTCATCTCGGCACCAATGAAGGAGCATCAGCTCAATCTGAGTTGGGAGACGTTCCGCGACCGACTCACTCCGGGACAACAAGAGGAATGGACGATGAACATCCGGCACACTGACGGTTCGCCGGCCAAGGCACAGTTGCTGGCTGTGCTCTATGATGCCTCGCTCGACCAGTTGGAGAAGCCTCAGTGGTGGAAGAGAAGCCAGATGCTGGGATTTTCCTCGAATTCCACAAGTTGGAAGGTACCGGATTTCTCAATACTGAAAAGAGATGGAGTGACCACAGCGTGGTCGCAATTGCCTGTCAATCCATTCTCTCTGAGTCATTTCGACAGCGATTTGCTGTCACTCCGGGCCACAGACTTCTCTTTGGCTTCCTTTGCCAGTGTGTCGAAGTCGATGGAGCGTAGACAAAAACAGGGCAGACGTGGCTATGTCTCGGGCATTGTTGTCGATGAGGAGGGGGAACCTGTCATTGGTGCCGCCGTGTATCAAAGTAACAGTCCCAATAAAGGAACCGTCACGAATATTGACGGGGAGTTTGAACTAAAAGCCGACAAGGACATAGAGGTCGTTGTCTCTTATATTGGCTATCTGTCGCTCACAGAGACCCTTCGCAGGGGGAAATACACCGTCCTGGAACTGGTTTCTGATGAAAACCACTTAGAGGAAGTAGTTGTAGTGGGGTATGGAACACAGAGAAAATCGCTCCTTACTGGGAGTGTGATGGTACGCGGGTCTAGATCTAAAGCAACCGTGCCCATTCTCATGACTGAGGAGATGAAACTGGAAAAAACAGAGAACGAATCCGTTGCTCAGATACCTATACGTGAGAATTTGAACGAGACGGCCTTCTTCTATCCCAATATCCTGGCAGATGATGATGGCTCTTTATCCATCAAGTTCACGCTGCCCGAGAGTGTCACCACGTGGAGATTCCTGGGTATGGCTCACGACCTTGAGATGAACATGGGAGTGATGGACTGCACGGCTGTCGCCCAGAAAGAGGTGATGGTGCAGCCCAATGTGCCAAGATTCCTGAGAGTGGGCGATCAGGCCACCATCTCGGCAAGGGTGTCAAACCTGGGAGATAAGCCGCAGAAAGGTGTGGCAACCATACAACTGCTGGATGCTGAGACGGAAAAAGTGATTTTCACCGACAAGTGTGATTTCCAGGTGGAAAAGAATGCCACAACATCAGTTCCCTTCTCGTTCGTTCCTGATGGCAATGCCAACCTCCTCGTTTGCCGTGTCAGTGTGAGCGGAAACGACTTTGCCGACGGCGAGCAGACGTTCCTGCCTGTCTTGCCCGACCGCGAGATGACAACCGATTCCTATGCTTTCACCATGCATCAGCCAGAGACCCTGACTGTTGATGTGGACAGTATGCTGCAGGGCAGCGACCAACATCGCAGCATGACCATCGAATACACCGACAATCCAGCCTGGATGATGGTGACGGCTATGCCCACATTCACTGCCCGTCCCGAGGATAATGCTATCTCACAGGCCATCGCACTCTATGTCAACAGGTTGGGCGAGAACATCCTCAATACCTCACCTTTGCCCGGCAAGGTTATCAACCAATGGAGGGAAGAACCCGTCAATGACAGTCCCTTGATAGGCGAATTGCAGAGAAACGATGGTATGTATGGTATTGTGATGGCGGAAACTCCGTGGGTGATGGATGCCAAGTGGGAGACGTCAGAGAGAAGAAACCTCCTGAAATTCTTCGACCGGCCCACAATGATCATGCGCATCAACCAGGCCGTGACAAGGTTGAAAGGCCTGCAGCGTCCTGATGGTGGATGGGCCTGGTGGAAAGGTATGCCGAGTTCCAAATACACAACACTTGCCGTGATGGAAATCCTGGCCCGACTCAACATGACAATGGGTGTGCCCAACAAGAAGATAGGAAACTACGAGATAGACAGAATGCTCAAACAGGGACTTCAATATCTCGACCAGCAGATGAAGGCTGACCTGGAGCATGAGACGGAACATGGAACGAAGATGGAGACTCCCACCGAGGATATGCTGCACTATCTGTATATCTGCGCCCTGGTGGGTGACAAACCAGATTCGGATGTCCAGAAAATGAGGAAGCAGTTGATGGATTACGTGCGGGGGAGCAAATTAGACCTCACCATCTACGGCAAGGCGGCATGTGCGGTCATTATGGCTCATGATGGACAAAAATCCAAGGCGCACGACTATTTGCGTAGTCTCAAGGAATATGCTGTGACCTCACCTGAGCGTGGAATGTATTTCGATACACCACGGGCACAGTATTCATGGTGTGACGCGACGATTCCCACGGTGACAATGGCCATCGAGGCGCTGAGGCTGGTGGAACCCGAGGATACTGTGTCGGTGGAAATGATGCGAAGATGGCTGCTCTCGCAGAGACGGACAAAAGGGTGGGGCAGTGCCATCAATAGCGTAAACGCCATTCATGCCTTCCTTGGTGACAGGAGCGATGAGATGGCGCGAAAACTTGCGACTTCCGACAAGGAAACTGTTTTCAAATTGGATGGAAAACCTTTGTCGCATGGGCAGCCAACAGCCGGGATTGGTTATGTCAAGATGGTGGTGGCTGATGAGGTGCGGGGAAAACTGACCATCGAAAAGCCCTCCCCAAACACATCATGGGGAACGGTGGTCACGCAGTCCTTGCGCAGGACCAGTGACGTGGGCGACGCTTCCATGGGAATGACGGTGACACGTGAGTTTGTTGGCGACATCCAGCATCTTCATGTGGGTGACAAGGTGCGTGTACGCATCACCGTCAAGGCCGACCAGGATTATGATTTCGTGCAAATCACCGACAAGCGGGCAGCCTGTCTCGAACCGGTGGATGTGCTGAGTGGCTATCGTTACGGATGCTATCGTGTCGTGAATGACAATGCCACGCATTTCTATGCCGACAGATTGAGAAAGGGCACCACCGTTTTCGAGACAGAGTATTATGTCGACCGTCTGGGTACATACGAAACGGGCACATGCACAGTCCAGTGCGTGTATGCACCGGCTTTCTCGGCGCGTGCCAGTTCAATCTCCCTCTCTGTCAAGTCCTTGCCTTGAAGTTGTATATAGGCTTGATGATGTGGAGGATATCCACAGTAGGTTCCACACATTCGATGATTTCCTGCATGGGTTTGTAGGCCATGGGACTCTCGTCGATGGTTTCCGTACAGACGGAAGTGGAGTAGATGCCCTTCATCGAAGCCTGGAATTGCTCCAGGGTGATGGCTTGTTTGGCGGCACTGCGGCTCATGAGTCGGCCGGCGCCGTGGGGGGCTGAGTTCAGCCAGTCGCTGTTCCCCTTGCCCATGCAGATAAGCGAACCGTCGCGCATGTTGATGGGGATAATCAGCAATTCGCCTTTTTTGGCGGAGACAGCGCCCTTCCGCAGTATCACATCCTTGCCGCTGAAGTCGATATAGTTGTGAATGGTCTCAAATTCGCTGTCGGGTGTGATGTCCATCTCGCGGCAGATAATGTCGAGCATGGTCCGGCGGTTCAACTGGGCATATCGTTGTACGATGTCCATATCGTGAAGATAGTCCTTCAGTATTTGCCCTGAGAGATAGGCCAGTTCTTTTTTGGTGGTTGTGGAACGCTTGATTTTCTGGATTTCCGCTTGTATATCTCTCTCCCTGCCTTCGCTCTTCAGACGCTCAATGATAGGACGGGTCAGTTCGGAAATGTCATTCATGCTCTTGATTGCCAGTTGCTGATAGTGGTGGCATACCCTCAAGCCGAGGTTGCGACTGCCGGAGTGGATGACGATATAGGTGACACCCTCGTCGTCGACATCCACCTCAATAAAGTGGTTGCCGCCGCCCAGGGAGCCAAGGCTGCATAGGGCTTTCTGTTGGTCGAATACATTTTTGCAACGTATCTGCGATATCTCATCAAATTCGGCGACCGGCTGCTCATGGATGTCAAAGCCGGATGCTATTTTGGTGTTCACCACTTCGTCGAGTCGTTGAAGGTCGAGTCTTGCATTTTTGAACGATGCTACCAGCATTCCGCAGCCGATATCCACACCCACGGTGTTGGGTACTACGCGGTCGGCCACTTGAATGACGGTTCCCACGGTGCATCCGTTGCCGGCATGGCAGTCGGGCATGATTCTCACGATGCAGTCTTTGTAGGCATCGCAATTGCTCATCTCATGAATCTGCTCCAGTGCTTGTTCCTCGATGGTGCGTGCAAATATTTTCAGTTGTTCCATAGGTGGTGTTTTTTTTTGTTTTTACTATTTCTGTGTGGCTATCCCGGAAAATCCGGAACCTCCGGAAAATCCGGAAAATCCGGAATCTCCGGAATCTCCGGAATTTCCGGAAAATTGAAAAAACCCTTACAAAAAAATGTAAGGGTTTTGCGGAAAGGATAGGATTCGAACCTACGAACCGGTTTCGCCGGTTACACGCTTTCCAGGCGTGCCTCTTCAGCCACTCGAGCACCTTTCCAGATGTGGTAGTTGAAGCATTTCCAAAAATGCGGTGCAAATTTACGGCTTTTATCACATAATCGGAAATATTTCACAGATTTTTTACTTTACACCCCAACTATTTAAAGTTCTTTAACGCACTTCACACCATCTCTTCGATGTTGTATCGTGGGCGGTCTTTGGTCTCTATATAGATTTTCCCGATGTATTCGCCGATAATACCAAGCCCCACCAAGATGCAGCCTCCCACAAACCACACCGACAGAATCAGCGACGACCATCCTGCCACCACTCGGTGTGAGAAATACATGTAGAGCACATAGATGAGAATCAGAAACGAAATCAGGATGAAAACCATCCCCGCTGCCAAAATCAGACGGACGGGTTTCACACTGAACGAGGTGATGCCATCGGCGGCGAAGTTCATCATCTTGCTGAGAGGATATTTGCTCTCACCGGCCACCCGCTCTTTACGGTCGTAATACACACTGTCGGTCTTGTAGCCAAGCAGAGGGACAATACCGCGCAGGAACAAGTTGCGCTCACGATATTGACACAGTTGCTCCACTGCACGCTGGCTCATCAGACGGTAGTCGGCATGATTATACACCGTCTTCACACCCAGGCCATGCATGATTTTGTAGAAGGCAAGGGCGGTGTTGCGCTTGAACCAGGTGTCGGTGGTGCGCTTCTTTCTCACCCCATAGACGATGTCGCACCCTGACTTGTACTTGTCCAACATCTCGTGGATGACACTGATGTCATCCTGTAAGTCGGCGTCAATGGAGACGATGACGTCGCAGTGGTCTTTCGCTGTGGCAAGACCAGCCATCAGCGCATTTTGATGACCTGAGTTGCCGGCGAGTTTCACGCCTTTCACACGATGCCCTGATGAGGCGTACTCACAGATCAATTCCCATGTCCTGTCGCGCGAACCATCATCCACGTACATCACTTTGCTCTTGTCGCTGATTTCCCTCGTGGCCACAAGTTCGTCGAGCAACTGTGTCAGTTTCTCGTTGGAAAGCGGCAGCATGGCCTCTTCGTTGTAGCAGGGCACTACGATATAGAGAATGGGTTGATTCATGGTCAGAATTTTCTCCACACCATCTTGTTGACGATGCCAGTGTAACTTTGGATGATTTTCACCACTTTGGTTGATACGTTTTCCTCCACGTAGTCGGGTACGGGAATGCCATGCTGACCGTCACGGCAGAGGCCCACGGCAGTCTCAACGGCTTGCAGTAGACTCTCGGTGTCGATGCCGGCGATGATGAAGCAGCCCTTGTCGAGAGCCTCGGGGCGCTCGGTGCTCGTGCGGATGCAGATGGCGGGGAAGGGATGTCCTACGCTGGTGAAAAAACTGCTCTCCTCGGGCAGGGTGCCACTGTCGCTCACCACGGCAAAAGCATTCATTTGCAGACAGTTGTAGTCGTGGAAACCAAGGGGCTCATGCTGGATGACACGGCGGTCAAGTTGGAAACCACTCGATTCCAGACGCTTGCGTGAACGGGGATGACAACTGTAGAGGATAGGCAGGTCGTAGTGCTCGGCCATGCGGTTGATGGCTGTAAACAGTGATGTGAAATTCTTCTCCGTGTCGATATTTTCCTCACGGTGGGCAGAGAGCAGTATATAGCGCCCTTTCTCCAGGCCTAGACGTTGGTGAATGTCGCTGCTCTCGATTTCGGCCAGGTTCTGGTGGAGCACCTCGGCCATGGGCGAACCTGTCACGTAGGTGCGCTCACGGGGCAGACCACAGTCGGCCAGATAGCGGCGGGCGTGCTCGGAATAGGCCATGTTGACATCGCTGATGATGTCCACAATGCGGCGGTTGGTCTCCTCGGGCAGGCACTCGTCTTTGCAGCGGTTGCCGGCTTCCATGTGGAAAATGGGGATGTGAAGGCGTTTGGCACCGATGACACTCAGGCAAGAGTTGGTGTCGCCGAGTACCAATACGGCATCGGGTCGCGTCTCGACCATCACCTTGTAAGAGCGGTCGATGATGTTGCCCATGGTGGCGCCCAGGTCATCGCCAACGGCGTTCATGTAGATATCGGGAGCATCGAGTTTTAAGTCTTTGAAAAACACACCGTTCAGATTGTAGTCATAGTTCTGACCTGTATGGGCCAGCAGTGTGTCAAAGTATTGGCGGCATTTGGTGATGACTGCTGCCAGACGGATGATTTCTGGTCGGGTGCCTACGATGATGAGCAGTTTCAGACGACCGTCGTTTTTAAATCCATTCATGTCTTTCTTTTTTATTTTGATTTCACCACTTCCTCAAAAAATGTGTCGGGATGGGAGGGGTCGAATGCCTCGTTGGCCCACATCACGGTGACAAGGTTTTCGGTTTCCGAGAGGTTGATGATGTTGTGTGTGTAGCCAGGGAGCATGTGGATGGCTTCTATCTTATCGCCGGAGACCTCAAACTCCAGCACATCGTCGCTGCCGATGCGACGCTCCTGTATCAGGCCATGACCACTCACAACGATGAAGAATTCCCATTTGGTATGGTGCCAGTGCTGGCCTTTGGTGATTCCCGGTCGGGAAATGTTCACACTCACCTGGCCGCATTTCTCTGTGCGAAGCAGTTCGGTGAATGAGCCGCGGGCATCCACATTCATTTTCAGCGGGAATTTCACACGTTCCTCAGGCAGATAACTCAGATAGGTGGAATAGAGTTTCTTTTCGAAACTACCGGGAGCGATTTCGGGCATGGTGAGTGTCTGGGGCTGATTGTGGAAGCACTGTAGCAGTTCCACAATACGACCCAGTGTCACTTGATGACTGATAGGACAGTAACAATAGCGTCCCTCTGGTTGTGGCAAAACCTCAAGGCCGTCGAATTCGCAGCGGTGCTCTTTCCCTTCAAGGGCATCGAGCATCTCGGTCACCAAATCGTCGATGTAGAGCAGTTCCAGTTTCACACTGGGGTCGTTCACCCGAATGGGCAGGTCGCGGGCAATGTTGTTGCAGAATGTGGCAACAGCGCTGTTGTAGTTGGGGCGGCACCACTTGCCGAAAAGATTCGGGAAACGATAGACGAGCATCCGCGCACCGGTCTCCTCACCGTAGCGCAGGAACAAATCCTCACCGGCTTTTTTGCTCCGTCCATAAGCGGAGTCGCCAAAACGTCCGGTGAGCGATGCTTGCTGCGACGACGAGAGCATCACGGGGCATGAGTTGCCACATTGACGCAGGGTGTCGAGCAAAAGGGAGGCAAAACCATAATTGCCTTCCATGAATTCCGACTGCTCCTTCGGGCGGTTCACACCGGCAAGGTTGAATACGAAGGAGGCCCTTGAACAGTAGTCGGGCAGCAGTTCCTTGGGTGTATCGATATCATAGGCCATCACCTCCTCAATCTGCAATTGTGGACGTGTGCGGTCTTTGCCTGCACGGATGTTCTCAAGGGCAGCGCAGAGATTCTTGCCTACAAAGCCCTTGGCACCTGTCACTAATATCTTCATATATAATGATATGTTTAAAAGTCAATTTTCTTTTTTCTCACCTCTTACCTCTCACCACTCACCTCTCACCTCTCACCTCTCACCACTATTTTATTCCGACCTGATTTCCTTGGCCCTTTGCTTGGCTGCCAGTCCCAGGTCCTCGCGCACGAAGCGGAGTTTCAGAAGCAACTGCTTCATGCCCTCCACGTCGAGGCGGTGGGTGTTGTGGCTATGGTAGTCCTCGATGCGCGACACGTCCTCGTTGCCCTTCGTGAAGAACTTGTCGTAGTTCAGGTCGCGGGTGTCGCAGGGGATGCGATAGTAGTCGCCCATGTCCACGGCGCGCACCATCTCCTCACGGGTGACCAGTGTCTCGTAGAGTTTCTCACCATGGCGAGTGCCGATAATCTTGATTTCGGGCTCCTCGCTGATGAAGGGCTTGTCGCTGTTGGCAACAGGGGTTTTGCAGTAGACTTCCACCAAAGCCTTGGCAAGGGTGTCGAGAGTGGCGGCGGGGGCTTTCTGCACAAACAGGTCGCCATTATGACCATGGGTGAAGGCATAGACCACCAAATCCACGGCATCGTCGAGGGTCATCATGAAACGTGTCATGTTGGGGTCGGTAATCGTGATGGGCTTGTGCTCAATCATTTGTTCCACCCAGAGGGGAATCACCGAACCGCGGCTGGCCATCACATTGCCGTAGCGGGTGCAGCAAATGGTGGTTTCGGCATCATCGCCCAACTCACGTCCTTTGGCCACAGCGACTTTCTCCATCAGAGCCTTCGACATTCCCATGGCGTTGATGGGGTAGGCTGCTTTGTCGGTAGAAAGCACCACCACGTTTTTCACACCATGCTCGATGGCGGAGTTGAGCACGTTTTCTGTGCCTAATATATTGGTGCGTACAGCCTCGGCGGGGAAAAACTCGCACGAGGGCACTTGCTTCAGAGCGGCAGCGGCAAACACATAATCTACCCCTTTCATCGCTACATCAACCGACGACTTGTCGCGCACATTGCCGATGTAGAATTTCACTTTGGGGTTTTGTATCGCATGGCGCATGTCGTCTTGCTTCTTCTCGTCACGTGAGAATATGCGGATTTCCTTGATGTCGGAATCTAAAAAACGGCGGAGGACGGCATTGCCAAAACTACCTGTGCCGCCTGTAATCAATAAGGTTTTGTCTTTGAATACTGACATGTTTTTTTAGTTTATTGGGGTGGGCCTTGATGATTCGTACGTGCTGAGAAATGGCCCATCAATGTTTAACTTGTTGGTGGGAATGATTGGAGCCCACCTTAATTTTGTGCAAAGTTACGAATTATTTCTCATTCCACGTCCCAATTCACCCCTTTTTTCTGTTTACCCCGATGATTACCCTTTTCTTCCGACACGCACAACCCTTCAATGATAAAAATTTTTGCGGTTTCCCAAAAATCCATTATCTTTGCAAAATCTATAACAACAAAAAACGACCTAAACCATGCATCTACCCGACCATACCTCTTTGCAAGGAGGAAAATATACTATCGTGCGCACACTCGGACAGGGGGGATTTGGTATCACCTATCTGGCTGAGCAAAGACTTCTGAAAAAGCAATTTGCCATCAAGGAGTTCTTCCTGCGCAACCTTTGCGTACGTGGCGGAAAAAATGGCACCCAGGTCACGGCCATGACTGAGCCCGAGATGGTGGGGCGCTATCGGGAGAAGTTCATCAAGGAGGCACAGATTATTGCTCGTTTCGAGCATCCCGGTATCGTGAAAGTGACGGATGTGTTCGAGGAGAACGGCACGATTTATTATGTCATGGATTATGTCGAGGGGCATAGTTTGGCGGATATCCTGGAAAAAGAGGGTAGATTGCCCGAGCCAAGGGCCATTCACTATATCCGCAAAGTGGCCGCAGCCTTAGGCTATATCCATTCTGCCAATGTCAACCACCTCGACATCAAACCAGCCAATATCATGGTGAGAGACAGGGATGATGAGCCTGTCATCATCGATTTCGGTGTGTCGAAACAATACGATGAGAAAAAGGACGAGACTACCACTACACCTCCGGGAATTAGTGAAGGTTATTCACCTTCGGAGCAGTACAAGGCTGGTGGGGTCAGCACTTTTTCGCCAGAGTCGGACGTCTATGCCCTTGGAGCCACACTATATAAAATGGTGACGGGAAATAGACCACCAGCGGCTTCAGATGTGTTGAACAATGGACTGCCAGCCTTTCCACCCATGGTATCGAGAACACTCGCCCATGCTGTTGAGAAGGCCATGGAGCCAAAACGGAAAGAACGTCCGGCCTCGGTGGGGGCTTTTCTTGCATTGTTGCCAAACGAGGATGCCGAGCGGACTGTCATCCCCAATAGGAACGAAGAAACAGTGCTTCAGCCGCCGACTCCTATTCGCCCTTCAATGCAGCAACAGGTGGGCAAAATGATAGAGTCTATGGGCAATGCACCTGTCAAGGGTGTTAATCACATCATCCAGCGTCTCATCGACAACATGGTGCCTGTTCAGGGAGGAACATTCACTATGGGTGAGAAATATTCGTGGTTGTCAGGATTGGGTCAGGACAACAAGGCGCATCAAGTCACGGTGTCCAGTTTCCGTATTGGCAAATATCCCGTGACACAGGAGGAATGGAGAGCGGTCATGGGCGACAATCCTGGCGACAATCCTTCTATCAACAAAGGTGACAAGCTGCCAGTGGAGAATGTGAGTTGGAATGATTGTAAGGCTTTCATCTTAACACTCAATCGGATGACGGGTAAAAAATTTCGTCTTCCTACCGAGGCTGAATGGGAATTTGCTGCGCGTGGTGGCAAAAAATCACGAGGGTACAAATACAGTGGAAGCAATACTCTGAATGATGTGGCTTGGTACGTAGGTAATAGTGGAAGCAAGACACATGAGGTGGGAACAAAAGCCCCCAACGAACTTGGTCTGTATGACATGAGTGGCAATGTGTATGAATCTTGTGAGGACAAATATGACACAGCAAATTATAATTGCAGAGGTGGAAGTGCACTTAGCATGAGTATGGGATGCGTTATTACTTATCGATTTTTTAAAGCCCCCGATTATCGCAGTGGCAATATTGGCTTCCGCCTCGCACTCTGAACAATTCATAATTCACAATTGATAATTCACAATTCACAAATAACAGAATATGAAAAACTTATTTGGTTCATTGCTAATTGCTTTATTGGGTACAGTCAGCGCAAGTGCCCAGCAAACGGCTCCGCTGATTCCCCTCGTTTATGGTGTGGAGAATACTGGTGCCAGTGCCAATCCCGTGTTTCCCACCAAGGAGCAGGCTCCAAAGGTAGAAAAACTGCCCGACCCGCTGGAATGGTCGGATGGCAGTGGGAGAGTAAAGGACTTTTCCGACTGGGCGCGTCGCCGTGGCGAAATCGCCAAAGAGATTCAGCACTATGAGATTGGTGAAAAACCGATGGTCGATTCCAAGGATGTCGAGGCTTCCATGCATGGCAACACGCTCACGGTGAATGTCACCGTTGGCGGACAGTCTATTCACCTATGCGCCACCATCACCTATCCTACTGTAGGCAAACCACCGTACGCCTTGCTGATTGGCACCAGTGGTATCTCGTTGCCTAAGGATGTCTATGCCACAAGACCTATCGCTACGATGGTTTTCAATGAGAAGCAGGTAAACAACTACTCGCAGTTTGGACGCCCCGACGGCAGAGGCAATTTCAATTTCGACAAACTCTACCCACACCTGAAAGACAATGGGGCTTATAGCGAATGGGCATGGGGACTCAGCCGACTGCTCGACGGACTGCAGCAACTCGGACCAGAAGTGACGAAAATCGACATGAATCACATCGGCGTGACCGGGTGCTCATACGCAGGAAAGATGGCTTTGTTTTGTGGCGCCTTCGACGAGCGGGTGGCACTTGTCATCGCACAGGAACCCGGTGGAGGTGGTGCCGCAGCATGGAGATATTCGCAGTGGATGAATGCACAGCCGGGGGCTGAAGCCGTGGAGGGTCTCGACAGAACCGACTACAACTGGTTTATGGAAAGCCTGCGCGATACGTACAACGACACCAATGTGGCCTATCTGCCATACGACCATCATGAGTTGGTGGCCATGGTGTGCCCGCGTGCTATTCTCATGCTGGGAAATCCCGACTTCCCGTGGCTTGCCGACCCCTCGGGATATGTGTCGATGAATGGGGCCATCAAGGTGTGGGAACAGTTTGGTATCGACGATAGAGTGGGGTACTCCATTGTGGCCGGACATGGGCACTGCCAGTTGCCTCCGGCGCAATTCCCCGAGGTCGAGGCCTATATCGACAAGTTCCTCCTGGGCAAGGAGAATGTCGACACGCGTGTTCGCATCGCACCAGAGGGCTTTGCTTCCATCGACCTGGACTCTTGGATTGGTGGCTGGGATAAGCAAAAGCAACAGCAGAAGAAAAAGAAAAAGCAAAAGAAATAATTCAACTTTTTCAAATAAGCAGGTGTTCATTATTCGACAATGGTTTTTCCCCTCGAATAACTATGTCTGGATAATTTTGAACACCTGCCTTCAACCAAATTCCGAAGCATGAAAAAAATCACCCGGCTTCTCCTGATTCTCATCGCCTTCTGCCTGACGGCGTGTGGGGTGACGCGTGAGGTGCCCTACGATTTCCCGTTCTCTTATCATTACGTAAATCCCCACCAGGGAAAGGGGGCGGTGAAGTATGGAATAGAACCGCTTGAAAACCGTGATGCTCTCACACGGAAGGTGAAACGGCATCTCACACACATCGAGGAGGGAAAATACTACACCGTCGACCGTCTTACGCACTCTGTGCCCTATCTTACACCCGATGCGGCAGACCTGCTGAAGGATATCGGGAAGGATTTCCAGAAATCGTTGCGCAAGCACAAAAAAGGGAACTACAAGATTATCGTCACTTCAGCGTTGCGAACCAAGGAGGATGTGAGGAAACTGATGAAGGTCAACAGCAATGCCGTGTCCAACTCGGCTCATTGCCGCGCCACCACTTTCGACATCACATATTCACGTTTCAAATATGTGGATGGCAAGAAAGTGGACACAAGGCAGTTGAAATATTTGCTGGGAGAGGTGCTCGACAAATTTGCGAAAAAGGGACGGTGCTATGTCCTGTATGAGACCAAGCAGACTTGCTTCCACATCACGGTGTCGCCATAGCCGTGCGGAGGGCTTTCATCACTCGCTCATATTCTGGTGCAGTGATGTCGCACTTGTCCTTGGTGTTCTTGTTCGGAAATTTTTCCATGTAGTTGAGGCGCACAATCTCATGGGTGACAATGCTGTCAAGTGAAATGTTGTATTTTTTGATAATGGGGACCAGATAGTCAACAGCACTGTTGATCTGGTCCTCTGTCAATGGCGTTTCCACGGTGTTGCCTTGGAATTCCACGCCTATCATGAACTCGTTGCATTTCTCACGTCCATTCAGCACCGAAAGGCCGGCATGATAGGCCACCACAGTGGGGGCGCATAGGATGTAGCGGGTGCCGTCGGTGTCGATAAGACAGTGTGTACTCACCTTGTTCACAGGCAGGGTGAGCACTTCCAGTGAGCGCTCGATAGTAGGCAGGGCGGTGTGGTGCAAAACGACGCCTCTCACTTCGTTCACCTTCTCGCGGTCATAGTTCTGGGTGGGATAATTGATTTCACGGTAGGTCTTTTTTACAACAGGTTCCTCTCCTGTATTCAACAATGTGACAAGCAACCACACCACAGCACCGACGGCAAGAATCAGTACTGCCAGCAACCATTTCTTCTTCTTGTCTAATCTCATCTTGCTATTCCTCAATGGATTGTGATGTGGAAGGCAGCAACTTGCTTTTCCATTCGGTGATGTTGCACTTCTCACTGCTAAAGGCAAGGCTAACTAAAATGACAGGTCGGCCATCAATGCGATATTTCTCTGCATAACCTCGTTGCTCTATTTGGTCGAGTGCCTCGTCGGCAGTATGGTTATATTTTAATTCTATCACATAGATACCTTTGGGCATAAGCAGAGTGATGTCGCTTCGACCCTTAGCGGTTGGCTCCTCAGCACGGACATCGGCGCCGAAAGCGACCAATAAGGTATAAAGCAAAGCGTGATAATGATGCTCGTTGTGGTTGTATTGTTCCATTTGATAGGGCAATCCAGAAAGGAAAGTGCAGATGGAGTCAATGAATGCTGACAGGTCATTGTCACGGAGAAATAACCTGTAGGCGCGAAGAAATTGACTCTTGTCCATATCGTCGGTGTTTTGACGATGGGTGACATATTGGTAGAGACAGTCGGCAAAGCCCCGACTTACTTCCTGGTTGGGAAAGCCCAGAGTGAAGAGCTCTAAATCTCGGTCATAGTTCTTGATGGTAAGATAACCGCTTTGGTAGAGTACGGGCAAAGGGGCGTCATAACTGTCGAATGCCTTGTCGAAAACTTTCGATTCGCATTCCACATTGTCGATGTCACTCAGACTGATAGGTGGCATTTGGGCAAGTAAGTCGATGACAGCACCCGACGTGCCGCTGGCAAACCAATAATTATCGATAACCTGTGTCTTAAACGCATTCACCAGACTAAACGGATTGTATATGTCGGTGAGTCGCTCACTGAAGTGGTAACCGTCATACATTCGTTTCAGTGCAGCCAATTGTTCGGAATAGGATAATCCTTTCGACTTGGCCAGCAATTCAATGTCTGATTTCATCTGGGTGGTTAGTTCCTCCTCACTTATACCACAGATGGCATCGTAGGCTGGCACCATTGATATGTTGGTCAACTGGTTGAATTTGCTGAAAATACCCATATGGGAAAATTTTGAAATACCCGTGACGAAAACAAAGGCCAAATGGTCGTCCATCTCTTTAAGAGGTCCGAACACATTTTGAAAACGCTGACGAGCCGCGGCGGTCTTCTCTTTGTCGCCCAGGGCATGGAGGATAAAATTATCATACTCATCTACAAGTACAGCGACTCCCTGACCGGTTTGCTCGTGAGCAGCGCGAAGCAAATGCCTCATTCGGATATTTGTGTCGGGCACTTCGGGCGTGATACCGTATTGATGCTCATAGGTCTTCAGAGTGTCGTCGATGAGTGTGTCAAGTTGCTGGATAGTGTGTAGGTCACCAGCACTGAAATCGAATCTGAAGACTGGGTGTTTCTTCCATTTCCAATTGGTGCTGGCTATATAGAGTCGGGGCTGTTCTATGCCATCTTCAGTGATGAATTTCTCAAACAACTCCCGTTTGCCCTCAAAGATGGCGGAAAGTGTAGAGATGAGCAAGGATTTTCCAAACCGACGCGGACGGCTGAGGAAATAGGGCTTGCCCTCAGTAATCATCTTATAGATGAGTGCAGTCTTGTCGATGTAGATATATCCTCCTTTGCGGATGCTCACAAAACTCTGGATGCCTGCGGGATATTTTCTCACTGTTGCCATTATGCTATGGGGTTATGGGACTTGTGAATGATGATGTCTTCTTATTTTGAAAGCAAAGATACTGCTTTTTTACTGATTTGTGCCGCTTTTTACACTTAAACTGACGAAAAAGATTGAAAAAACTCAATTCCAATCCTTTAGTGGGCGTTCCTCGTGATGCTCGAAAAATACACTCGAACCAAAATCAACAACGAAATAATTGCTGAGAATGGCATCTATCTCCAGATTATTTATTATCTTTGCAAAACCAAGTGTGTCACGAGAACAATCGGCCGTTTGTAGGGTCGTAGTTCGTAACTTCAGAAGAGATGGTAGCAGGCCTACCGCATACGGTGTACAGGCACTGTTTGCAAACCACTTCATGCTGCTCTGA
>Ga0247611_10000171_pt1 | contig 135014 bp, 119 predicted proteins | sample 177DNAGHGhighgp2_FD_192422 | JGI IMG/M metagenome (GOLD analysis project Ga0247611, IMG submission 192422) | Sheep rumen microbial communities from Palmerston North, Manawatu-Wanganui, New Zealand - 1770 DNA GHGhigh gp2 | ecosystem: Host-associated > Mammals > Digestive system > Stomach >...
GGTACCAATTATTGCGGTAGGTGTCAAGAGCTTGGAGTGGCCTTTTGCTCCGTGACGGTGGCCTTATTTCACCGTGTAGGTGGCCTCAAAAGTCCGTGCAGCTGGCCTTTTCAGACCGTTATTTATATCAGCCTCCAAATAAAAAAGAAAAAACTAACAGAAGTTCTTGACAAGCGAGCAAAGACGTGCTAATTTATAGATTGTAAATAAAAATTATTTTAAATGATAAAAATATTTTTATTTACTCGCTGATCAAACAATTCTGCATTTCTTAATTATACCATAATCTCCTGCTTTTGGCAGTTTTATGAATCAATAAGCAAATATTCAAAAACAATTGTTTTAACGATCTTGATGTGATATAATAATAGAACCCTTAGTGAAGTTTATGGTTCACATGTGCCTGATCGGAGGAAACAATGAGACTTACCAAAAGCGAAATGGAGATTATGAACGTGCTTTGGAGGGCCGGACGGCCTCTCACGCGCGGTGATATTCTGGAGTTGTCCACGGATAAGACTTGGCAGGATAACTCTATCCACATCCTGCTCAACGGGATGTTGAAGAAGAACGCGATCAAGCCCGTCGGGTTTTCCAGAAGCGGCAAGGTCTGGGCGCGCGAGTATGAGCCCAATGTCACGGTCGCGGAGTACTACGCCGAAAATCTCTTCGCGCAAACCAGCGGGAAGGAATATCCCCTGCTCTTCTCCGCCATGATCAACAGCGACGAGGTGACGCCCGAGCTGCTGGACGAACTGGATAAGCTGCTCCAGAAGCGCAGGCAGGAGCTGGAGTAATTGACCGATGGGGATCACGGTATATTCGCTGGCCATCTCCATTGTTTTCTACAACCTTGCGTTGATCGCGGTTTTCATTCTGCGCCGCAGTCCTGGGTTCCGGGCAAGACATACGGTATCGCTGCTGGCGTTTATTACCGTGCTGGGCGTTGTGCGGCTTGTTTTGCCGATTGATTTTGACGCGGCCTATGTTGTGCGCTCCTATAAGATTATCCCTGCAGTGGAAGATTTTCTGAAACGCCCGCTGGCCGCGTCCTTTACATACGGGCATCTCCTGTTGGCGCTCTGGGCTGTCGGCAGTCTTGTTATGGTCATAAAGGATGTCCGTTTACAGCGGCGCTTTGATCGCTATCTGCAAAGCATAGACTTTGTGGACAGGCCGGAGCTGCTCGAGATCGCCGCAGAATACGGCAATGATTTTGCCGTTCTGATATCGCCCCAGCTTAACATGCCCTTCACCAGTGGGATTCTGCATCCTGTAATCTATCTGCCGGATGTGGAATTGAGTGGTGCAGAATGGAGGATGGTGTTTTGCCATGAGATAACACACATTCGTTCGCGGGACAACTTGAAGAAGCTGTTCTTCCTCGCGGTGGAGGCCTTGTTTTGGTGGAATCCGTTGGCTCATTTCTCAAGTGTAGAGATCAACGCTCTGATAGAACTTCGCTGTGACGCGAAAGTGACGGCGGAGATGAACGAAAAAGAAAAGCTGGACTACATTACAGTCCTGAAAACCGTCATGGAAAGTGCCTCGCAAAACGGACACCCTGCTCTCATGGCCTCCATGATCGGAACTCAGGCAGAAATGCAGTCCCGGTTTGAAGCGTTACTGAGCGGAAATAATGACAGCCAAAGTAAGCGTTTTAAGGGTGCATTTTTCTGCGTAATTCTTTTACTCCTGCTGTCATATTTTATCATCGCGCAGCCGGCACATGCTGTGCCCAAAGACTATTCGACATTTTTGGGTGACGGTCATTATGTTGAAACGCGAGATGCCATGCAAAACAGCGACACGTATATTGTTTATAACGATGGCACATATAGCTTGTATATTAGTGGCAATTACGTAGCTACTGTGCAGGAAGGTGAAGTTTTTTCAAATCCTGATTTTTGTATAATACCAATTATTTACGGGGGAACCGATAATGAAGAGAATTGTATGCGTTATCCTTCTGATCACAATGTTTCTTAGCTTTTCCCTAACCGCGCTGGCAGATTTCAACGGCCCGTCAGGCTCAGCCGAGACTATGGAAGAGAATACCCGTGCAGAGGAAACCGAGTGGGTTTACCGTATTACAGATGATGGACTTTTCCAAAAGCGCCTTTGGTCCATCACCTATGGATATTGGAAAACCGACTGGATAACAATCGGTTACGTTTAATGGGTAAACTGCAATAACAGGTCGCTGTAGAAACGGGGAAGGGAATGATGCTCTTCCCCGTTATTCACTATGTTTTATTCTGAACTGTAAAAGAAACCTTTTAACAAATCTGGATTTTTTAGTGTTTTTTTAAGAAGATACAACGCTCTTTGAGATTGTTGACGTTCTATATATTGATTCCAGCGTTTTGCGGTTATATTAAACATGTAATAATGATTAGCACTATTAATGATGTTACCGTGCCGATAAAAATCCGAAAAACAGCTCTCCTTCACTTCCTCTTTGGAATTTTTAGTTTGTTTTTTGCTACCTCTTTGCCGAATCACATAGTACTATCAGCTCGATTAATTTATAAAGAAAGCAATTTAGGAGACATAACATATGGAATCATCCAAAGAAAAAGGCAATGAACAAAATGCGTATTATCTTGCACTGAAAGAAGTCAAAGAAATAGGCTTATTTTCATTCGCGTTAGAAGAAAAAAGAGAGGAACACCTCATTTCACAAGCAACTCAAATGCTTACTGCATTCTCAATTTTTTCGGCGTCAATTCTTATGGCTCTACCTGTGCTATTACAATATACATCCGTCTGCAGAATAGCTCTACTAAAGTGGACAAAAGCTGTTTTTGTCCCATTGATTATTAGCCTCTGCCTTTCAATTTTAGCACAATGGAGATACCGTTATGATGGCATGAAGGATATAGAAGAAATAAAAAAACACGTCTATAAAAATATAGAATCATTTAGCGCAGAGTATAGTTTTAATGAATTTTGGGGAATGCAGATTGCTCCAATTCACAAAAGCATCATGAGAAACAATAACAAGAGAGTGGTATTTGTAAAAATATCAATGTTTTGTTTCTTAATCTCAATATTAATATTGGTTTTAGCATCATTTTTCTTAAGAAGGTAAGAACATGGGACAGAAAGTTAATCCCCATGGCCTGCGCGTCGGCGTTATCAAGGATTGGGATTCTCGCTGGTATGCACGTGAGGACAAGGTCGGCGACCTGATAGTCGAGGACTACAAGATCCGCGAGTTTCTGAAGAAGACCCTTTATTCCGCCGGTGTCCCCACTATCGAGATAGAGCGCGATTCCGCAAAGGTTCGCATTTATATCCACTGCTCCAGACCCGGCGTCGTCATCGGCAAGGGCGGCGAGCAGATCGAGGCGCTGCGCCAGCATGTCGAGAAGATGATCGGCAAGTCCGTTGTCCTCTCCACCGTTGAGGTCCGCACCCCCGACACAAATGCCCAGCTCGTGGCTGAAAACATCTCCCAGCAGTTGGAGAAGCGCATCGGCTTCCGCCGTGCCATGAAGAACGCCATGCGCCGCGCCATGCGCATGGGCGCCCGCGGCATCAAGGTCAAGTGCAGCGGCCGTCTGGGCGGCACCGAGATTGCCAGATCCGAGTGTTTCCGCGAAGGTACCATCCCTCTCCAGACCATCCGCGCCGACATCGACTATGGTTTTGCCGAGGCGAACACCACCTACGGCCGCATCGGCATCAAGGTCTGGATCTACAAGGGCGAAGTCCTCTCCCAGACCCTGCGCACCACGCCCCGCACCATGGATTTCTCCAAGCCCGCCGGTGAGCGCCGTCGTCGTGACGACCGCAGAGGCGAAAAATATAGTAATAATGCGCCCCCTGATCCACCACCAAATCTTCCTCCGGAACCCAAATGGGGTTCAGAGAAACGCACGAAAACTACTATTCTAAATTATTCTGATTAGAGATAAGGTAAGAGACTGTCTGTTTATTAGCCGGTACTCTCCACTACTATAGGTGGAGGTTCCCATACTCTGGTTTACCCGCGAGCGCCCAGATGCTCGTACAGGTCAAGGATACTAAATATATCTAACCTGTACGGGTATTTGTTTTTAAAGATATTTTGTGTACTCAGGAACAACCTCCGCGTGCTTTTGCCACTATATAACCCTCTAATTATTCACAACCTTTATATATAAAACCTATTTATTAATCTCTCTTTGTCGTGATCACAACCGCCTTTGAAAAGCCACGCCAATCAAGCGCCTGACCGCATCGGTCACAATAAGATTGGTATTCGCGATCCATGGTTTTCCCACACCGCGGACAAATCGGATATGTAAACAATTGGGGACATTCAGGATAGCTTCGCACAGCTGTAACACGCATTGGGACTCTGTATGAACGCGCCTCGGCTTCCTGTTCATCTGAGTCTTGGTCGTGACGCATTGCAAACAGTCCTATTTTAATTAATTAATGATAAAATTATAATTAATTTTGCAAGCTGCGTCAATGATTTCTTCTTGAAAAGCGCCATAGGCAAAAGAGTATCTAGCACTCTTTTACAGCTATTATATAATTAATAATAAAAATATTGATCTTTAAATGAAAATGGCATATAATACTCACAAAAGCAAGCTGCCGACGGTTACCCCCTTTCTGTGGCATTAAGTCGACACAGGCGTTTATCACTTAAAGAAAGAAGGAATCATACCATGAAAAAAGCACTTATTGTTGGTCTCAATAATTACCCCAGTTGCAATCTCCATTGGTGTGACAACGACGCGATTGCAATTGCGAGCCTTATGGAGGCCAACGGGGATGGCTCTCCCAACTTTGACGTAAAGCAAATCATTGATACATGCACAAAAGACAAGCTGCAGGATGCGATTCATGCATTGTTTGCCAACGACGATGATGTCGCGCTCTTGTTCTTCTCCGGACATGGCGCAGATCAGGATGGAGGTTACCTTGTCACAACCGATTTTAACGCATCCTGCTACGGTGTAAGAATGACGGACATCCTCAAATGGGCCAATGAGTCCAAATGCAAAAACAAGGTGATCATTTTGGATTGCTGCTTCGCCGGTCATATGGGCGAATCTCTCCTTGTCAACAACCATTCCCTTCTTGGCGAAGGTGTTACCATTTTGGCAGCAAGCAGATCATGGCAGTCTTCGATGGAAAACCGTGATATCAAGCATGGCGTTTTCACAGATCTCTTGATTCAGGGATTAAAAGGCGGCGCGGCTGATATTAGCGGCAATATTACACCGGCTTCTCTCTATGCCTTTGTTGACCAGTCGCTCGGTGCCTGGCAGCAAAGACCGGTATTCAAAACAAACATCTCGCAGTTTCTTCCGATCCGAACCATCAGCGCAAAAGTTTCAAAAGCTACGCTGCGTAGAATCAGTCAGTATTTTGCTGAACCCAGTGACCAGTTTAGACTGGATCCTTCTTTCGAATTCACAAATGACCCTTCCGTTGAGCATGATGTCATAGAACCCTATGCGGATCCCGCTCACGTCGCGGTTTTTAAGGACCTGCAATTGTTCGAGAGTGTTGGACTCGTCGAGCCGGTTGATACTGAACATATGTATTTTGCGGCTATGGAGAACAAAGCCTGTAAACTGACTGCACTCGGTTTACACTATTGGAAGCTTTCAAAGGACAGGAGGTTTTAATATGCCAGCATTAAGAGATTACCATATTATTATCAGCCATTCCTGGGATTATAACAATGACTATTTAACTGTCAAAGGATGGCTTGATTCATCGCCGTATTTCATGTGGCATGATTATTCTGTCCCATTAAGAAAGCCGCTTGATGTCCATACCAAAAATGAACAGAAGCAAAGAATACGTGACAGAATTTCTATGTGCAGCTGCGTAATCATTCTTTCCGGTATGTATGTAGCATACAGCGACTGGATTGATTATGAAATTGACACCGCCGTCGCTCTTGGAAAACCGATTATCGGCGTCAAGCCGTGGGGGCAAGAGAGGATTCCTCTGAAAGTCCAGAATAGCGCTGACATTATGGTTGGCTGGAATGCATCATCCGTCGTGGATGCGGTGAGACAGTATTCTTTATAAAAAAGGTGCGAGTGTCCAATCATTTAGTCATTAATTATAAGTGGGAGACGATATACTATGATCCTTAATGAAAGAATCCTCCAACAAGCTGCCTTGGAAGCCCAGCGCTCATATGAAAGCTATAGTTACTCGATGCCGCATTTTGACGCAGCGGAGAATTATGATCTCTTTATATCTCATAGTTTTAAGGATAAAAATCTTGTCACCGGACTTTACCACCTGTTTTCAAAAGCAGGATACAAGGTTTACATTGACTGGATTGATGACAGCAATCTTGACAGAAAGAGCGTCACACCGGACACTGCGGCAATTATAAAGCGCAGAATAAAAAGCAGCAAAGGCGCAGCATATATCGCGACAGCGAACAGCACGACATCCAAATGGTGCCCGTGGGAACTTGGCGTGTCTGACGGGATGCATGACAGGGTGTGTATCCTTCCAGTTATGGAGTGTAGTTTTAAAGGACAGGAATATTTAGGCCTATACCCATATCTTGAATACGGCCTGATGGCTGGAGAACAGCGAAATGAGTTCTGGGTGTATGATCAGCAGGAAAAATCAAAGTATACTACTTTACGCGGGTGGCTAAAAGGGTCTAAACCACATTACCATTGAGTAATTTAGACTGCAAATTCCGAAGTGCGAGTACCACTTGCACGGAGTTTTAGCACCACCATAGCGGAGAAATAGCACTAACTTCACGCAGCAGAGCGCCAGCATTGTTTCTCCTGTTGTACAGTAGCGGCTAGCAGAACCGACCGCCGCAGAGTTGCTATTCTAGAGATATTTTTGGAAGCAATTTTATTCCAAACACATTTATATGCAGAGGGCAAAGAACGATTGGCAACTAATTTCAAGCTTTGACCGGCAGTATAGGAAGATGGATTGGAAAAAACGGACAGATATTGAACTCAGTTATTGGATAATTTTAGAATGTATCTGCAAAGAGAAAACATTTCAATAGACTTTGGCCATTTTTATATCTGTTTTTCCACTATTAAGCTTAAAAGGAGAGGATACATACATGTATAGAGAAAATCCGTTCGGTAATCCAGATGGTGCAAGAGCCGATTTAAAGGAAATTGAACATTCTTTTATTACTGACTATCCCTATGGTCTATGTTTCAAGCGTGACTTGAATAGTATTCTGAACAAGAGAGTAATTGTTGGGGCTAAAGGTTCAGGGAAAACGGTTTATCTTCGGAAAATCCAATCCATCTTAAAGGAACGAATGGAGAAAAACTCCAGCATTTATGTTGACGATAGCATTGAACAAAACCTTAATTGTACTGATCGAGTAATTAGATTTTGCGATTTATTTCCTAAACAAACATTAAGCGAAAAATGGTGTACCGCTTGGCAGGATACAATATTACTAACATTAGCTAACAAAATGATTTTTAACCCTGGATTAAGAAAGTATGTGTGCGATGAGGATAGGAACAAACTACTATCTTTTATGAAGAAGTCGCCTTTAGTTACAAAGGATGATTTAGACCAACAGAGAGAATACTCATTATATTCTATTTTTCAAATACTGCTTTTTAGTGCGGAGACAAGACCTCAGATTAATTGCATATTAGAAAACAGGGACTGGTTTTGGCTGAAGAATACACTGATTGGAATCCTAAGAAAATCACCCGAAGTATATTTTTTCCTTGACTCTATCGACTCTGAGTATGAACACGCACCACTTCATTGGTTAATGTGTCAAAAAGGGTTGTTTTACGCGGTCCTTTCATTTCTTCAACAAAGTGTTTTAGGGGAAAAACTTCATCTTATTATTACTTTGCGTGACAATGTTTTTACTTCTATCTTGCGAAGTGAACATGCCACAAAGTTTAGCAGAGAGAACCACGTTTTCCCGATAGTTTGGAATAACGCCAATATTGAAAGCTTTTTATCTCAGAAGATTATGGCTCTAGATGATTGCTATTTTATTGAGCACATACAAGATAAAAAAGATATTAATTCATGGCTAGCTATATCAGAGATTCAAAATGAATATGGCGATAAAGAAAGAATAACTAGCTTTATTATTCGACACACAAGACTAGTTCCACGAGATGTAATCATTATTTGTAATGAGCTAGCAAAACTGCATTCAGAAGTCGTTGCTGAAAGTGGAATTAATCTTAATGATAGAATCCAAGAAATTGTTTATAAAAATAGTAAAATTTTTGGAGAAGAACTACTTACTATATGCTCAAAAAACATAACTGCCAATGGTATGCCTAGTGGCGCAGGTCAAAATGATTATTCAGACGGTTTTACTGCCAATCAGTTTTATCATGAAAACACTTATGAAAAGTTGAAATCCCTGCTATCGAGCGAGATTTCTGAAAGTAGATTTTCGGAAGATGTTCTTGAAAAACTAATCCAAGCAGGAGATAAGACCTTTGGAAAAGAATCTTTTCTATTAGATGTACTGTGGCAGAACAATGTGATTGGTTATATAGAGAATGGAGTTAGTTTTTATTATGGTCAGGGGTTTGATGGGGATACATTATTGCCAAGAGGAAAAACAGAGTATGAATTATGCGCATGCGTTGCAATAAAAACGCTGTATTGAAAGAGAGGATACTATGCCTTGTTACGAACTAATTGAGTATGAATCCTGGTCAGAATTTGTTAGTTGCTATTCTAAAGATATTTTTGGCAGCAGCTTTATTCCAAATATTTATATATTCAGAGGACAAAGAAAGGCTGATTGGCAATTAATTTCAAGCTTTGACAGACAGTATAGAAAGCTGGACTGGAAAAAACGGACAAGTATTGAAACTCAGCTATTGGAAAACTTTAAAACATATTTGCAGCGAGAGAATATTTCAATAAACTATTCCCAAATTGACAGTCTTGCTCAGCATTATGGCATTCCAACTCGACTGCTAGACTGGTCTTATAGTCCATTCATTGCTGCCTATTTTGCATTTAGCTCAAACAGGCAGGACGATAGAGAAGCTGTTGCTATATGGGCGCTCCGCAAAGATCATGATATTTGGAATCAAGGCTTAGGTGTGAGTGTTAAAGACGCTGCATATTTCAACGAAAATATTCATCAGCGTAAACAGCTTGGTTGCTTTACAATTCTAAAAAACCAAGAAATATCTCTAGAAGGTTTTCTGAATTCGTGTGAAAACAATGGCTATGATATTAATGGAGCACTTAAAAAAATAACTATCCCCAATTCCGAGTTTAAAGCTGCTCTGTATGAACTGGAAGCTATGGGCATTAATGCCATGAGCGTGTATGGGGGTCTTGAAGGTTGTGCGCAGGCTGCTAAAGATATAGTAAGGTTACAATATGATTGATTGCACACTTAAAATCGAAGTTGTTGCTACCGTTGAAGAAAAATTGTAAGCGCACAATAAGCACCCGCCTGTACAAAAGCTCCCCAAATGAGAAAATCTCCAAAAGACTCGAAATACTGAAGGTGAGTTTTTCGAGAGAACGGGAGGAGATGGGAGAAATGGCAGATGTGTTGGCAGTGCGAAATGAGTATCGGCTACAAACATGGACAGAGATCATCCGGGAGTGTCGGAAAAGCGGACTTAGCAATAGAGAATTTTGCGCGCAGCGCGGGATAGGAGAAAAGACATATTACTACTGGCTGCGAAAGGTACGGGAAGCGACAGCGGCATCGGCGCCATAACTGGTACGGCTGGAGGAATCCAGAGAAGCCGAACCATTGCGCATAATTGAAATACGCTACGGTGAGGCGGAATTGAAGCTGCCGGAAGACGTGGATCTGAAAGCAGTAGCGGTTTTTCTGAATGTTTTACGCCGCCATGATTGATCTGAGCCGGGTTACGAACTACTACGTTGCCTGTGGCTATACAGATCTGCGTCTCGGGATCGACGGTCTGGCTGCCATCGTAATGACACAGTATGGGATGGAGCTTCAGGAGGACAGTTTGTTTCTGTTCTGCGGACGGCGTCGGGATCGGATCAAGGGTTTGTATTGGGAGCAGGACGGATTTATCCTTCTGTACAAGCGGCTCAGTGCTGGTCCCTTTCAATGGCAGCGAAACAGGCAGGAGGCCATGAGCATCACACAGGAGCAGTTCGACTGGCTGACGAAGGGTATGACGATCGCTTCCAGCATACGGGAAACGAAGCAGAAGAAGCTGTATTGATTTTGACAAAGCGGGGAAATGTGGTGCCTTAAATGTAAGAACAAGCCGTTACGGTGAGCATCATTTTCAGTAAAAAGCAGGAAAGGATACTCCCTCGTATAGCTTTTGTCCACAAAACAAGGCGTCGGCTTTTGAAAACACCATCAGTTTGGCATCCCCATCCGCGTAAAGAAGAATTCTTTCCACAGTCATATTGACGATGGATCCAAACAAGGTGCAGCGAAAGGGAGGGTAAAAACAACTTTGGTCAGGTATACTGGAACCATCCCAAGAGCCGCGGTGTTACATGATGAAGCAGCGTACTATTGAAGAATTGAACGCGCTCAGCAAAGAAGAAGTTGTCGCGCTTGTTATGCAGCTTCAGCAGCAAAACGCCTTGTTTGCGGAGCAGATCGCAACAATGCAGTCGTAGCGTTTTTGGACGTAAAAGCGAACGTCTGGAAATTCTGGGTCAGGAGAGCGTATTCAATGAACCGGAAGCCGAGGCGGAGAAGGAGACGGCTGAGCCCGAGATTTCTGAGTCTGAGACGGAGACGATCACCTATATGCGGAACAAGAGAAAGCCCGGCAAGCTGGGCGAGATGCTGAAGGGCCTCCCGACCAGAAAAGAGCAGAATGAGCTGCCCGAAGAGGAGCTGGTTGCCACATTTGGAGAAAGCGGATGGAAGCGGCTCCCTGATGAAATATACCGCAAGTTGGAATACCATCCCGCCACGAAAGAAGTGGTGGAGCATCACATCGCGGTCTACGCGGCGAAGAATGAGAATAAGATTGTTCGCGCTCCTCGCCCGGCGGGACTGCTGGCGCACAGCGTTGCGACGCCGTCTCTGGTCGCCGCAGTCATGAACGCGAAACATATGCCGGCCTCTCGCCGTCCACCTACGAATCCGGCAAACTCAAGGCTACGGGCACTTACGCACACATTGAGAAGCGCGGTTCACGCTATCTGCGCTATGCACTGTTCAATGCTGCAAAATATGTCTGCATATGGGAGCCGTCTTTCACTGCCTACCTCGCCAAGAAGCGAGCCGAGGGCAAGCATTACAACGTTGCAATCTCTCACGTAGCCAAGAAGCTCGTGAGGGTCGTCTACGCCATGTAGAAGTCCGGACAGCCCTACCGAAGTGCAGCTTAGTTGCCTTTCGAGTCTGAGCTAGATAATTACACAATCCAGCCGGCGCAGCGAACCCTTGACAAGCAGAAGCAGGCAAATGCTACACTGCTGTTGCGAGGCACGCTGGGTGTGGTTTTGTGTTGCCTCCGTCGCCCTCGCTGATCTTTCCGCAGCATTTGACTGCTGCTTGTCACAGGGCGGCGACCGATTCGCAGAATGCCTTGATTTTGGGCTTGACTTTTAATAGTTAGTCTTGAATTATACGCCCTGATTATGTAGAATATATGTAGAATAGAATTATAGTAAACAACAAAACTATTATTACTTAAAACAAGCATAACGATCTCAATTGAGCATTAGGCGCAGCCCATGCACCAAAAGCAGAGTCTACCGTTGTTTCAAGGATGGATAGTGAAGAGAAGAACACAATGTGAGTGTTCTCGCATCTTGTTATACGCCAGACCTGCTCTATGGGATTCAGATCTGAGGAGTATGGCGACAGCTTTATAAAGGTTACGCTTTTCCTAATGTCAGAATATTATGGCAGCATTTGTGTCTCAACAAGCCGCATCGTTTTCTTGTGCCAAGGAGCATTATCCATTACCAAAGCATACTTTTTCCCCTCTGGCGCAGGGTGTTCAGAGAGGAATAAGCGGATAGAGTCAATCGTTGTCTCATAATTGAACATTTCCAGCTTGGCAGCAAGAAGCTGGCCGCTTTCCGGGATGACGAATCCGCTGTAAGATATTTTGAATCGACCTGGGAAAGACTTCACTGTAGGCGCACTTCCTTTTTGTACCAACCAGAGGTTACCGTGGTCTGTATTTGGAAATGTACCTCGTCCTGATATACAAGAATCAGAGGCTCGTCTTCTTCAATTTCAGCGCGTTTTTTAAGACTTCACGTTCCTCCGTATTTTCATAAAAGCCTTAATTGCACAGTGTTGCCAATTCATAGTATAATCAGGCATCATAACAAGCCAACAGGGGTTGCTATTAGAAGCCTCAATTCATCAATCATAAGTCACGTCGAAGGACGCTGTGGGATAACAACATGGAACGAACTGCTAGCCAACAATTCTTGTATGATGCATACGGTGGAATGTACGAGCAGCGGCATCCCATCCTCCTGGAAGCTGGAGAGGATGCGTTAATTAACTTTTTCGTGCCAGAGATTTGCCCGCACTGCTAATCATAGCGCATCAAACGCTTTGGGCAGACAGGCAACCATATACAACGATATTGGTGCCTTGACTGTGGGAAGACGTTCACACCCGTGAATGGATAGATTACACGCTGAATATCTTCCGCTACGTCAGCATTAACGCGGATTCATGGAATAATCGTAACGCCTTCACCACCTCCCGATACTGGCTGGAGAAGATATTCCTCGTTCTGAGGGCCTACTTCGCGGAAATAGAGTTGTTTCCAGGACGTGTATACCTCAATGAGATCTACTATTCCGTCCGTTCCGAGGACATCAAGAGGACGCCTGAGGGAGCCAAGCTGCGAGGCATTTCTTCCAACCAATTGTGAATCGGGTTCGCTTGCACTGAGGACAGAATTCTGTGCATCTTTGAGGGGAACGGCAGACCGTCCAAGAGAAAGACATTCAAGTCATTCAAAAATGCCATTGCTCCAGGGGCAACATTGGTACACGACAAGGATAATACGCACAGCATCCTGATCGAGAAACTCGGCCTCTCCAGCGAGACATACGACGCGAATGAGATCAAGCTGTCACCAGATAAGGACAATCCTCTGCGGAGGGTAAATGAGGTTCATGCCCGCCTCAAGAACTTCCTTTATGCACACAACAGATTTAACCGTGACAGCGTGTTCTTCTCTTCACTATCCATCCTTGAAACGACGGTAGACTCTGCCTTTGGTGCTTGGGCCGCGCCTAATGCTCAATTGAGATTGTTATGCTCGTTTTAAGTAATAATTGTTTTGTCGTTTACTATAACTATTGAGGACGGACTTCTGACCAGGATCAGGATGGAACTGAAGCTCGCGCTTAGGGAGTATAAGATTGTGAAGTAAAACCGCAGATATGCAATACCCCAGCATGGGGAGACGGCATCTCTGCCAAACCAGAAGGAGGCGGACACGGAAAAAGAAAGATGTGTCCGCTGCGGTAAAGAAACACCCTATGACCAATCCACGCCAGTAGCAGCACGACGCTACTTCGTCGAGGGAACGGGGCAATTGCGTCCTGACTGCTGGCGGAAGTTATACGAAAGAGAGGAGGACGTTAATGCTGAAGGAAATATCGACAATCAAAGTACAGGGTGCTAATTTCGCCTCGCTAACACCATTTGCTATATTTGAGTCAAGGGATGGCAAAGATAAACAAGGCAATGATTTTTTCAAGACTATTAAAGGCGCGCTTCTTTACGGTAGGAACGGAACCGGTAAAAGTACAATAGCTAAGGCATTTAGAAAAGCAAAAGGAGAAACACAGCCTGCAATCAAGCAGGTTTCCTTACATGACAAAGATGGAAATCCGGTTGTTCTGTCTGAAGACGAGAAGATGCATATCTTTGTTTTTGATGAGGATTATGTGAATGATAAGGTGAAACTCAAAGAGGATCATCTTGACACAATAATCATGCTAGGCCAGGCTGCCGATCTGGCAGAGAGAATAGAGCAAGCTGAAAAGGATAGGGAATCAGCAAAGGCCGTTTTTGAGGCGAAAGATGCTACTTTAAGGGAATATAATGATACCAGCAATCTAAAATCTCCGACAAACCGGTTGTGGAAAATTGGTAATGCTCTTCGCGGGGATGATGCATGGGCTGGGCGTGATAGAAAAATAAAAGGTGCGCGACAGAATACACAAGTAAGGGACGATACTTATAAAAAGTTTGTTGACCTTGAACCCACAAAGATACGGTCAGCTCTAATTGTTGAATTTGAAGAGCAGCTGAAGGAACTTGAAAAAGCCAAATCTGGATCTTTAAAGATTGATATCAAGGTTCCGGCATTACCAAACTCCTACAATCAATATGACGATGAGGCTATCATAGCATTACTTGCAAAACAGATAGAGAAGCCCAAACTTTCAGACCGAGAACAGTACCTGATGAGCCTAGTCGAATCAGGGAAGACGGCTGAATTATCACAGAAGGCAGCGTTCTTTAGAAATTCCGCTATCAAGGAATGCCCTTATTGTTTTCAACCGGTAAGTGATGATTATAAATCAAACCTGGTAGCCAGCATCGAAAAAGTTCTTACAAAAACCGTGGAGGATCATCGGAAAGCGTTAGAAGGCTACGTATATGACGATATAATCGTTGATATTTCGCCCTTTTCAGAGTTACATAGTTATGAAATGTGTGTTGCTCTAATTGACAAAATTAACATAGCAATCCAAGCCAATAACGAGCTGATTCAGCAGAAGATAAAATATCCATACCATCCTATAGAGAATTCTAATTATAATATAGCTTCGACTATAAAACAACTCATTGAGGCATTGAAAAAGCTTGAATTCGAGAGAATAGAGTTTAATAAGAAAGCTGCGGATACAAGACCTATCATAAATAAACTCAATGAAATTAACAGCCAAATTGCTCATTACGATGTAGTTGATTTGGTAACGGAATATGACAAGCAAAAAACAGACGCTCAAAAGGCTGAGAGAGCATTCAATGTCGCTAAGGATAATTATGATGTTAAAAAGAAGGCGGTAGAGGATCTGGAGGCTCAGAGAAAGAATGTCCAACTCGCTCTGAATATTATGAACGCCTGCTTAAAATACATCTTCTTTGCTGAGGATAGACTTAGAATTGACTATTCAGATGGAGAGTATCGTCTCTATTCGCATGGAAAGAGTGTGCGGCCGTGTGATGTATCTGTAGGTGAGCGTAACATTATTGGGCTCAGTTATTTCTTTACCAGTATTATGGAGGGGCAAGAGGAAAAGGATGTCTATGGAAAAGAGTATCTTCTGGTAATAGATGATCCTGTATCCAGTTATGATACCGAAAACCGCATTGGAATTCTTTCATTCCTTAAGTATAAACTTGGTTTGTTCCTCGAAGGAAATGAGTTCTCAAAAGCGTTTGTCATGACGCATGATCTTATGACTTTTTACGATATTCATAAACTTTTTGAGGAGATTGTGGGTTGTTGTAAGAAGAAAGGATATACTCTTTTGCCGAAGTTTAACCGGTTTGAAATGGCTGATGGAGCAATAGTGCCATTCCGGTATAACAATCGTCAGGAATACTCTGAGATTCTAAAACTGGTTTTCGACTATGGGCAAGGTAATACTACAGAGCACGATCTTGTCATTGGAAATATGATGCGCCAAGCACTTGAAGCTTTTGCAACATTCCAATATAAGAAGGGCATAGAAGATGTTTCTACAGATCCTGATATTCTTACCTTATTACCTGAACCTGAGTATCGGACCTACTACGAAAACCTGATGTACAGATTAGTCCTACATGGCAGCAGTCATAAGGAAGAACAGATAAAAGCCATGAAGGATTATGAATTCTTTAGCCTGATATCTGAAGCAGAAAAGCAGAGGACGGCAAGAGAAGTACTGTGCTTCATCTATCTCTTGAATGAACGCCACGTTTTACAGCATTTGGATGGAATTAGAAACGTTAAGACAACACTTGATACATGGTGCGCTGAGATCAAAGCACGAGCAGCAAAACCATAAAGGAGAATGATTATGATAAAACGAGTCATATGTCCAGAATGCGGATCTGAATGTGAATATGATAATAAATCTGTCTGGGAAGGTAATCGAGAGTTTGAGGATTTTGAGTGCCCGGTTTGCGGACATGTTCTTGACAGGGTGTTCACGGATCAGCTGCCCAATGTAAGGCTTATCAAGAAGGGCGAGAAGAAATAACCCGTGTGCCCATCGCCCAGTTGGTAGGCAATCCAGCCTAACCTTTACCCTGCGCCCGCATGATATATTTCCTTTTGCGGACGTACTTCTTCACGCTGGAATAACTGCCCGTGAAGCCAAGATCGTCTCTCAGCCGGTCATAGATACGCTTCACTGTATGCCGCTGTTTGCGTGGAACCTTGCGGTCGGCTTCCAGCCACTCGTCAATTTTGGGGATGAACACGCCCAACACCGGATAGCTCTGTGGCTCTATATCCAGGGAACATTCATCGCTCCAGTTTGTCTGGTAGGTGTATTTCTGGACAGTCTCAAAGCTGAGGCCTGTTCTGCGGGATATTTCCCGCAAACTTACCTCTTCATTTTCGTAGAGGTCTTTGATATACTCTATCTGAGCCATTCGTAACATCGTTCTTTCAACTCCTTAGGTTTTAAAGAGTATCTTGTTTGATCGGTGCTGACAATGGCTCATTCTTTTGCCTTTCAGGTGCTCACATTTTGGGGACCCTTTACACGGTTACTGTTTTACCGAAAACAGTAATCAGTGAACTAATGGGATACGAGGTTACTCTCATGTGTCAGCTATTGATAAATGTACCAAATGAAGTTCTTTATGATACACATATGAATAATGCTCAAGCTGCGGCCTTTGCGCGGAAAATGGTGGCTCTGGGTTACTATACGCACAATAATGTATCCACCGGATACTGTGCGGAAACAGCCGGGCTCACAGAAGAAGAGTTTATAGCTTTTCTTGGTCAGAACAAAATCGACATTTTTCAATTTGGAGATGATGCCGAACTCATGAGGGATATTGCGAATGCGTAAGGTGATCGTAAACTCAACACCGCTTCTCATGAATAATACAGCAATCTGCAAAGGACCGGTGCAGTGGTTTAATCCCACAGCACCGGCCCTGCATTATATTTTGCTCACTTCGCCTTTTGTCAGCACGTCGATCATGATCTTTGCGCCGAGCTTGAATCTTGTAATATAGTTTTCACAGTCGGAGACGATAGTCAGATCGTCGCGGCTTTTCAGGTAGGCCTCAAAAAGCTCTTTCTGCTTCTCGCTGAAAGAGTCTTCCAATGCTTTCTCGCAGTCACTGGACCGCGAAAGGGCGGCGACACTCAGCGTACTGACGGTTGTGAATAAAGGGCTTTTCAAGCTGAAGATCGTTTTTCCAGAGTTCTTCTAAAATCTGCATAGTTTTCCTCCGTTCTCAAGCTGCAAGCTCACTAATCACACTGCGTACAATATCCTCGCCGCAGAGCTGACTCATACGATGGATCTTCCGGCAGAAGGGCGTCAGACTGAACGCCATGCCAGGGCAGCCCATGTCCAGCAGGATGCCGGTCACGGTGAAATTCTTTTCCGTCTGCTTTCTTCGGAAGTCTTCCGAAAAAGCATCCGGCAGACTGCATTCTCCATCAGTCAGAAAGACAATATCGGCGTTTTCAAAGCCGTGGTCTTCCATCAGGGCCAGTGCCTCCGTCAGCGGGCGCTCGAAGTTCGTGCCGCCGCCGAGGAAGGTTTCCGCCGCTCGCAGCTTGTCGTCCGTGCTATATTCGCCGGGGATAAACACATCGACCTGAACACTGGAGCTGGACGCGAAGTGGATCAGCGCGAATTTCCGCTTTCCCTCTTCCGCAATCTCCAGCAGCGTCATGGCAAGCGCTTTTCCCCATGCGGCGGGATCACCCTCTGTGGAACCGGATTCATCCAGACAACAGATGATGTCGCCCATACCCTTGGTGACAAGCTCCCTTCTGCGGTACTGCTTGATCTGCCTTTGCTGGTATTTCCTCAGAAACAGGGGGATTGTCTCCGGCATGGCCAGCATGGAGAGCTCCGACGTGAGCGCGCGGCCTATGTCGTTGCCGAGCTCCAGCGAGTAGGTCTCACCCCGGCCATAGACGAAGCCGTTTTTGCGCCCCTGAGACAGAAGCTCCCGAAAGCGTCCGAGATACTTTGACACGTCCCGCAGGGCGGGGCTTTTCCGTACCCGCGCCAGCAATTCCATATTTGCCGGGGTTCGCTTGCACTCAGACGGATCATCACTCCAGGAAGCCAGGATCGCGCTGGTTTCCTCCGCCCGCTCCTTTGCGGAACGGACGGCGGTAGACAGGGCTTCTGAGAGCTCTGGCCTTTTCTTTTGCATCGCGCTCTCGACGATCTTGGATACCGCCTCGACCTGCCGCTCCTTGCGGACAAGCTGGTTTGCCGCCGAAAGGATTTCCTTTTTCAACGGTTCAGACGGTGTTCCAGAGGATGCCTGCTCCAGCAGATCACTCAGCTTTTCGGCAGCGTCCTCTTCGGCGTTTTCCAGCTTTTCAAGTGTGCTCATGGAGCCTTTGTCTCCGCCGAGATCATCCAGAAGAGAATCCAGATTCTCAGCCGTGCGGGAGACAAATTCGCTTGCCGCCTCGTAGGCCAGCAGCTCACGTCCCTCGCACACGTTTTTCAACGTCGCGTAGTCCTCCTGCTCCGTCACACCGGCAAGCAAGCGGCTGTTGAATTCTCTCGCCGCCGGTGAGAGTTTTTCCTCCGGGTTTCGCCGCTGGGTCAGGGAATAGAAGCTCTGGAAGATGTCACGGGACAGCGCGGGAAAAGATTTGAGTTTTTCCGCTGCTGCGGCTTCGATTTCATCCAGCGCCTCATCCTCCTGCCGCATATCTGCGTAGATTTTGTCATCCAGCTTGGTTGAGCGCAGCACCCGGTCGGTCTTTTCCTCTTTCCTGCGTGAGAGCGCAGAGAGCCTGTTCCAGGAGGTTGACATAACCGTATCAAAGCTGCGGAAGGGATTGATCATACTTACCTCCATATTCAGCAGACGGGAAGGCCGAAGCCTTCCCGCTTATGTTTTACTCATAGAATCCAGGGTTAAAATCTTCCGGGATCTCGGAGTCCTTCGCGCCCGCGTTCTTTTTGCCGTCGGGCTTGGAATCGCCGAAGTACATATTCTCCACGGCAACCTCGGTGCTGTAGCGCTTGTTGCCCTCCTTATCCGTCCAGGGGCGGATCTGCAGGCGGCCGTTCACGACAGCCATGCGGCCCTTGGAGAAATACTTTGCGGCGAAGTCCGCGGTTGAGCGCCAGGCTACGCAGTCGACGAAGTCCGTTTCCTTCTCGCCGTCTTTGCCGCCGAAATCCCGGTCACAGGCCAGCGTGAACGAGGCAACCGAAACACCGCTCTGGGTCGTGCGAAGCTCCACGTCGCGGGTCAGTCTTCCCATGAGTACAATGTGATTAAACATATTCTTTTCCTCCTGTATCGTTTTTTATTGTAATGCTTCCAACTGTGCCAGAGGGGCATAGGTGAAACCTGCCTCCTCATGGGCGCTCTTGCTGATCTGCTCCAGGCCGTCCAGCAGGGAGGCAACCATGGCCTTCTCGCTGTCGCTCTGTGCGTTGGCGTTCAGCTCCTGCTGGCTGCGATAGAGCCGGATCAGCTCGGCACGCAGCTTGATCAGCGCCTTGTTGGTCGTGCTGCCGGTTCCAGCCGCTTTTACCGCCTGGAAATCCTCCTGGGCGTCCAGCGCCATGCGGGCCAGTTCCTCCACCTTCGTCTGCATCGGATTGACACAGAGCCGATTCAAAACAGTATCAACAGCAGTACGGTCACCAGGCTTCTGCCAGAGATAGTTCCGCAGCACAAGCATATCCTGCGCCTGCACGCTGCCATGTCCCTCCAGCCACGCCTTGGCCTGAGCCAAAGGCGCAAAGTTGAGATACTTTCGGTCGGAAACGGAAATCCCTCCCCGTCGCAGCTCGCAGAGGATGTCGTCGGCTAGTTCGTTTATGCTGTCAGGCACCGTGACGGCTTTTACCTCCTGTTGCATGGCGAGCAGTTCATCCAACGTGATCGTCGAATGGATCTGTCCGGCACCGCCGCTCTGCTTCTTCTTGAGAAGGGTAAGGCGGTTTCCGCGATCGGAAATGTCCTCGGTCACGACCTTGATCTGCAGACGGTCATACAGGGCCTCCAGACTCTTTTCCTGCGGGTCGGCAAAGTTCGGGATCTCGTTGGACGCTGTGAAGAAGGAGATCACCGGGATATTGTAGGTGTGGCCTTCGTTCGTATAGCGCCGCTCATTGAGGGCAGCCAGCAGCGAATTGAGGATACCGTCGTTTGCCTTGAAAATCTCATCGAGGAACACAATGTCCGCCTCCGGGATTTTCCCGGCCGTCTGTACAGTCGGTTCACTGGGATAGAGCGCGGCAAAAGCGGTGCGATAGGCGTTGAGCTTTTCCGTGTTCTTTCTGAGAAGCTCAAACGCTCCGTCCGTATCTCCGTTCCCAGAGAGCTGACAAACCTGCGCGTCAAGCTCGGCCTTGAGGCTTTCATACACGGGATCACTTGCCAACACAGATTCCGGCACAGAGCCGGGGATCAGACTGGACAAGTCGATACGCCCGAAAAGCTGTTCTTCATCGGCCTGCTTGGACATCTGCCGCTCAAACTGCCGCATACCCGTGATCCGCTGCCGAAAGAGGTTGATGGAATGGCTCTTGGCCTGGCCGGGTTTGCCGAGGATGAAGAGATTGCTACGGGTCAGGAGCGCTATGGAGATACTCTCGACCAGTTCCTCCCGCTCTGCAAGCTCTCCGTTAACCTCTGCTATGACGGCAAGCATCTTGTCTCGTAAAGTCATACGTCGTCTTCCCCCCTCCACGGAAAGCAGATATGGCCGCTGTGTTCCACATCGTCTCTGTAGATAAACGCACAGCGGTTAGTCCCACGTGTCATTTCATCATAGGCACGGATCAGGGCAAAATGGCTGTTTTCAGCCGGTTCGTCCTTGCTGCAGCCAGTGTCAAAATCGTAGTGATCTACTACGATGTTTGCTCTGTCGCCGAGCGCGTTTACCATCCGAGAAAAATACTCATCCTGAGCGATCAGCTCACGGGCGTCGTACTCATCAGGTTGGCCACTTTCGTATGCGCCCATACAGAACTTTTCCCTGTCATAGATCGAGAGATAAGAAAACTGCAAGCTCATGCCGGCACCTCCTTACGCGATCCCGAGGCAGCTCTGCCGAACAGCCTCAAAGGGAATAATATTTCCGGGGTTCAGAAGCATCGGGCGCTGGGCAGGTGCCGCACAGTCGCGGAGCTCTGCTTTCAGCTCAGAGAAGATATAATCCACCAGCCCCGCTTTCACAGGGTCATAGCGGTCCACCGCTTGAACCAGCCGAAGGGCAAGCTGCTGGTAAATATCCTCGCGCTCCATGCGCGTTTTGCGTACTGCCTTGGGGCAGGCCTGCATCACAGCGTCGATGCACCAGAGATGGGTTTCAACAATGCGATTGCGTTCTGTGATCGTATTTGTTTTCATGATGAAAAACTCCTTTGTGTTTTGGGAGGGCGGGATGCCCTCCAGTATTATTTTTGTGCAGCGGCAGGCTTGAAGCCGTACGCTATCTTAAAGCCTTGGCTGGTTTTATAGAAAAACGTGGGCTTAAGGCCGTCGTCGATCTCCACGACTTCATGAAGCGTGATGGGAACAGGCAAAAGCTCGCTTTCCGCCTCGGTTTCACATCGCTTCCAAAACTCATATGGCGACAATGTACTTGTCGCTTCATGCCGGACAGCATAGCGATAGGCGGTCGGATGGATTTCCTTGCCGCAGGATTTGCATAACTGTTCGTGAAGCATCCAATCATCCGCGGTTCTGAAGCTGTAGATGCGAAGCACGCATGGCGTTTTTCGTTTGGGGCACCATGCGGGAACCTTGTTCTTGGGGTCCTTACCACGAAACAGTCGTGGACGCATGCATTTGAGGCAGTAGTGCTCATATGGCTGCAAACGCACACCCTTCATGATTTTGCTTGTCCGCTCCTCATGGTAGTAGCTGTGTTCACAGCTTGCGCAGCTGGGCGGACTCAGGCGGTCTCTCATGATGCCGCCTCGAATTCTACCGGGATGATCTCATAACGGCTAAACCATCCGGCGGCATAACCATCCTGCCAGGCCTCCCAATAATCCGGGGTGTATTCCTCCCTGTAATCTGCGGGATCAAAAGGGATCTCCATCTCTTTTTTCTTTTCCGAAACGAGACACGAGAAAACCTCCTGCGCTCTCTCGCGGGAGAAGTAACCGCCTTCAGCAGTGCCGGAATTGAAGATACCCCTATCCGCATCAGCACCGGAGGACAGAATGACATAGAGTGTCATGTACTGCTCCTTTCCGCTTTTTCCTTCCTGCAAAGCTCGATAAGCCGCTGGCATTGTTCCATCTCAAAGCCGCCGATATGCGCCTTGGATTCCGGAAGCTCCATCTGCTCCGAAAGCCAGCGATAGGCCTTCGTCCGGCTCATCCTCTTTGCTCTCCAGAAGCTGTCGAAGACCTGGTGGGTCTCCATACGCTTGAGTCTCAGGACCTCATTGGCCACGTTGCCAAGGGGACGTTTTGTTCCCTTGTGGCAGCCGACGCGGGCGTTACAGTTCTGGCACTGGTACAGCCATTCCTCCTTCATGCCCAGGCGCTGGGCTGACTCCCCATAAATACTGCTTGCCGGGACAAGGCGGATCACGCCGCCGCAGTATCGGCAAATTTTCATATCCTTCAGTTCCATTTCCTCCTTCTATGCCGCTTTCGGCGCCGGGTCAGGCGCTCTTCTGACTGTCGCGGGCGCGCGAACAGGGCTTTGAAAATAATAGCTGTTCTCTGTGCTTACGGTCAGCAGACCGTTCTGCGCAACGCCGATGGTGGTCATGCCCTCGGTCACCCGCAGGCACTCCATCAGTTGACGGCTGCGATACCAGTATTCGCCCTTGGGCGTTCCTGTCAGCGGGATCACGCTCATGCTGTTGACCGCCTTGGCATATTCGCTGTCGCAGCGCGTGTAGAGAAGATTCCCGTCAAAGCCGAGCATCAGTGTACCGTCCGGGTCGATGGAAACCGTGGAATACAGGGTATCCCGCAGTTCCTCCATATCCGCCAGCACGGTAAAGCGGTTCGTCAGCCTTGCGATCAGCTTGTCTGTGTCGATGTATTCACCGTCCAGAATCCTTGCGCTGAAAAACAGGTCCTTCTTCATAAACACGATACTCTTGCCTGTGGTTCCGACACGAAACTCATCCTTGTCGCTGCTGATTCGCGCGAGGGTTCCCAGAGACGCGGCGGGAACCATCATGGCGATGTCGCCGGTGCTGTTTGCGTCCCCCTTTGCGGTGGCCACACAATGCCCGTCGCTCCCGGCGGCTTTGAGTCCGTCCTTTGTGAACATGAGATTCACACAGCGGAGCATGGGCTTTTCGTTGTTGGTCTTGTCCACGGCAAAGGCAATGCGCTTGACCATTTTGGGAAGTCCCTTGACAGGGATCGTATCCTCCGGGAAGGGCATCTCAATCTGAGGAAAGCAATCACCGCCGAGAATGGGGATCTGGTAAAATGCCTTTTCGCTTTTTACGGTGAGCTGCAGGGATGAGTCATTGCGGGAGAGCGTCACGCTTTCGCCGCCCAGACGTTCCAACATTCCCTCAAGAAGCCGTGCGTTGACCACGACGGCATCCTCACTCTCGCTGACACAGGGAAGTCCAATGCGGATGGCGACCTCCAGATTGGTAGCAGAGAGATACAGATGCCCGTTGCTCTCCGCTTTCAGGAGAATGCCCTTGAGCACCTCCAGTGGAGAAGCGTTCGGCGCGACCGCTGCCGCCTGTTTGACAGCGCGCAGCAGCTCCAGCCGGTTTGCGTTTACATTCATGTTGTCCTCCTAAGCAACAAGATCAAAGATGCTGAGCTGATCCTCCAGGATCGCTGGCTTCTTTGATCGTTTCGGTTTGGATTCTTCTGTTTTCTCCAGCAACTCCACACTTACGGTTTGACGGGGTGTGGGAATGTTTACTGCCGGTTCTTCGGGAAACGCGGGTTCTTCAATGATAACTTCTTCCTGCATGGGTCTGCGGTCCGGGTTGATGATCGCCATGCGCTTATACGCAGCGGCAATATCCTCCACATTGTCCTTGATGCCCAGCATCAGCTCCTTCGCCATCTGCGAGGTCATGTCCTTCACATCGCTCATTGCGGCAAGTCCCTCATCGGAGAAACTGCCCTCTATGATCCCCGCCACTGCGAGCTTGGAGGCCATGAGCTTCATGGCCTTGGCCTGCATGGTGTTGGCATAGTAGAGCAGATACACCTCGACACGCGGCGCGGTCTGGTTGATGCGCCAGGATCGGCGCGATGCCTGCCGCAGCGTGAACAGGTTATATCCCATGCTGTAAAAGATAAGCGTGGTAAAGGCATTCAGATCAAGTCCGGTCTCCACGCACTTGGGATTGGTGATGAGCACCTGCAAGCCCGCGCTTACCCGTTTCTCGACCCACTCCTCGCGTTTTTCCGGCGTGATGCGCGGCAGCAGGACATCCGTTTTGATGCCCTCTTCGCGCAGCAGCTTCAAAAGCTTGTCCTGGGAATCTGTCCGTGTCCAGCTGGTGTAGATGATCACCCGCCCGCCGTTTGCCACCTTCTCCCTTACGATCTCAAGCGTCTTCTCCTCCTTGGCAAAGCGAGTATCAAAATCCGCGAGATCGGGCGGAGTCACGATGGGAAGCCCATCGATGGGATGTAAAACAGGCGGTTGGCCGTAGGGCTGGTCGGGATAGACGGTCAACAGATTCAAATAGGCTGACAGTATTTTTCTCGCCACGCGGCGATCTGTCCTGAGTACCCGTGTGAGCTGCTTTTCCATATCCTTGTAGGTGTCCTGAACCTCATCATCCAGCTTCAGCGGAACCGGGATCTCCTCATAGTCCGGCAGATCCTTGCCCATATCCTCCAGCCCGAGAAAAGCGGTGTGCTCCAGCAGAAAGCGGGAGAACACCAACGGAGATACGCCAGGCAATTGCCGGGTCTTGGTGCCGGTTCTTGCTGCACGACGGTTGGAGTTGTATTCCGGATCTTCGATGGAATATACCGTCTCTGTAACGCCGTACTCCCCATCAAACAGGCCGGGCTTGGTATACGGTTTGCCGTCCTTCTGCATGAGTCTGGGGACAATGCGGTAGAGCAGGTGAAAGATTCCGGAGCTGTAGCCGTTGATGAGCGTGGCGGTCATGCCGATGAATTTCCTGGCAGCGCCGTAGAGCTCCGCCATCGCGTCCCCCTGTCCGCTGTCGTTGTTATACTCGTGCAGCTCGTCGCAGAGCAGCGCGTCAATGCGGCCCCTGTACCATTTCTTGACATAGGTACTGAGAGGAAAGCGCCGCTGTGCGCCTCTGGTCGGATAGAGGGCCTCTGGCTGGTCGATGATCGCCAGAAGCTGGTCTCGCACGGTCTCGTTTTTTGTACGGTCGAGATGCTGTGCCACGCCATGGCGGTACACCCAGCCGTATTTGCTGATTTTGATCCACGGCAGCTTGCGCGTATTGCTGACAGGTGCCCAGAGAACAGAACCGCAGTTCAAACACTTATGGTTCTTCTTGTTCTCATTGAGAAAGAAGAACTGATCTGCGTTGACAAGGTACTTGGTGCCGTCGTCGCTGATCTCCATCTGGACAGGCTCCCGGCAGTCGGGACAGAGAAAGCCCTTTTGCCGATTGCTCCAGGTCACGGCGGGATAGCGCATGTATCCGTCCCGCGCCTTCTCCTTGCTCATGATGGCGTAAACGCTTTTGTCGCCGGAGGCGTACATGCCGTACAGCCTGTCAAACTCGGCAGGGCTCTTCACGACCATGCCGTAGGTGTCCGGCAGCGTTTCGCCGATCTCACGCACCCACTTCTTCGTGATGTGGGACGGGCACATGACCACATTGAAGGTTTTTCGCTTGGCATACAAGGCACCCAGGGCCGTTGAGCCGATCTTGGTTTTGCCGCTGCCGCACTCAGCGCGGATAATGGCGACCTTGCCCCGGCGTAGCTTTCGTCTGACGGACTCCGCGACGGCAAGCTGCGCGTCGTAGAGCGGATAACCAGCGGCGGAACGGATATACTCGTTCACCGCAAGTACTTCATCTGAAAGTGGCTCCGAAGCCGGGTCAAACAGGGGATCGAACTGATTGCGTATGCGGTCGGCAACGGTAACGCCGAAGGTGTTCAGATACTGGGTTACGGTGCCTACCTGCGAGAATTCATCCGTTTTAGACGAATCCGCGCCGGGGATCCGGATGCTGCCATCCTTCAGGCCCCGTTCCAGTACTTCCACAATATTCTTATCCTCCGGTTTCAGGGACAGTGCCCAAGCATCCATGCTGCTTTTGAGCGCGTACACTTTCATCCGGCGAAGGGAACCGTCCTCAATAAGCGCATCAAGGATCTGATCCCGAAATTCTGGAATCAGCGGCGCCGCTGTTTTGCGGTCAATTTCCTCAAAGAGCCGGGCTCGGTCACCCGCCGGACAAAAGAGGTAGCATGTTCTCGGCTGTTCTGGTGTGTCCTTGTCTTCCTGTTCTTCCGTGTTGATTGCTTCCTGCGCTTCGTCATTTGCCATAAGGGTGGCCGTGGCATAGATGCCGTCATGGGAAAGCTGCTTTGTGTATCCTTTGTGGATGCACTGGAAGCGGATGCTTTCATCCTTGATCGTCGCGTCGATGACCGCGCCGCCATGAATGGCCGCTGCCATGGCGTTCACCATTTCCGGATACCCGCCGAAGCGGATCGCTGTCATGGTGTTTGTCTGCGGCCCCTCGTCCAGCGCCAGCGTGTCCGCGTAGGCGGTCAGCCGCACCTCGGCCTTGGGGTCATAGTAGCTGAGTTCGATGAGTCTGCTCTGTGACATTCATTGACGTTCTCCTTTCCGTGACCAGCAAAAAAGATCGCAACCGCATTTCTGCAATTACGATCTTCGTGGTCAAAATAATATTCAGTTCGTCCAGTTGAGCGGAGGCGCAGTACACCTCCTTACAGACAGTCTTATTTCCTAACCTGCTCCGCCCTAACCTACATCTCCCTGAAATACGGGTTTATTGTAGCATGGGGCGGGGGCGTTTAGTAGGTGTAACTGTTACACATACTAGAAATTGTGCCTTTCATTCGCCAACTATTTACAGTGCTTTTCCAATATGTCCTTCATTTCTTTCAAAATATCTTTACCAATTGCATTGTTTTCAACAAGTGTATTCAGAATGATTGCAAGGTTAGGAGTAATACTAGCTTCGAACTGATCAAGATAGTAGTCTTCCACCGTTATCATAGGTGAATATAATCTTGCCCACACTTTTCCTGAGCGCACAAAACCTTCGCCCTCAATAAGGCCTTTCTTTAGCATACCGTTGAGGAGAATATGGATAGAGTTGTCTTTCCAGCTCTTTTCAACAGATCGTTCAAGAATTCCGGACCGAGAAAGCGGCATACCTGCATTCCATAAAACAGTCATTATCTCAAGTTCACATTTTGTCATGTAATAGTTCATATAATCTTTGCTCCATAGTGGTAAAGAGTTAATTTCTTTCGCAAAATTACTTTTCTTTGAGAAAGAAGGTAATTAAAAATTGTAAAATATCAAATAAATTTGAGCATGTGTCCTATTAGGATGCTAAAACTATTTTAACATATCCTTTTCGGATTTACAATAATTAATAAGAGAGGGGTGAAAGGGTGGAATTAAATTACGAAGCTATTGGCACTAGAATTCAAAGACTCCGGAAAGAAAAGGGATTGACGCAGCAGAAACTTGCGGAGATGTCTGATCAGGATCCTTCTAACATCTCTCATATTGAGCGTGGGGCAACCAAACTCAGTTTGCCAACAATCGTCAATATTGCAAATGCTCTGGATGTTACGGTCGATTATTTCTTGTGTGATAGCTTGGAATCAGCAACTGTTCCATACGATAGGATTGCGACAGAAATCTTATCTGATTGTTCTCATCGGGAACGTATCATCATAACAGAGACGATGATCGCCGTGAAAGAAATCTTACGTAAAACTGAATCTCCTGAGTGATACGCCATCTTCATACTCTTCAGAGTTGAGGTGGCGTTTTGCTTTTCTTTGAGATAATTTCTATAATATAATAACTTTTACTATTTCTATTGCAAAGTTAATCTATTTTAAGAACTTTAAACATCCGGTTATATTATACTATATTTGTCATGCTGCATTCAGTCGAACTATGTAGGAACTGTACGGTTGCAATATTTATTTTATATTCAAAAGATTGTATTTATTTCAATATATGTTTCATCATAGTAGCGTGTTCAATAATCATGCAACCATAGTGCTAATCAGAGATAAACAGTAATTTCTTGCTATTTAAGCGCCAATTCGCTAAGTAAAAAGCAAATAGTTGCCAATTAGCATGTCATATGCTATACTGTGATTGAAGGAGTGCACGTACTATGAAAATATCTTATTATTCTTCTGTTGTGGAAATACAAAAAGAACTTGGATACCGGGCGAAAAGCGCTAGGATCGATAAGCAACTAACGCAGGAGGGACTTGCTGCCCAAGCCGGAGTCTCTCCTAAAACTGTAAGCAATCTTGAGACAGGAAAGGATGTCTCCTTTAAGACCGTAATTGAAGTCTTACGTGCTCTTGGCTTCCTGCAAAATATGGATCTGCTTCTTCCGGAGCAGATTATACGCCCTTCGCAGTTAGCCGAAATGGGTAAAAAAAGAGAGCGCGCACCGCGCCAAAAGAAGGAAAAAGATCATGCTGATTGGACATGGGGGGACGAAAAATGACTCTGGCAGAGGTTATGCTCTGGGGGACTAAAATCGGGACAGTTGCATTTGACGATGAAAGTGGGTATGGGACATTTGAATACGATTCGGCTTTTCTAAGATCCGGTATTGAAGTTTCCCCCATCGTGATGCCTCTTTCCCCTCGCGTATATCAGTTTAACAATTTATCTCGAGAATCTTTCCATGGGCTCCCAGGTCTTTTGTCAGACAGTCTTCCCGACAAGTATGGAAACGCTGTCATCAACGCATGGCTTAGAAAAAACGGAAGAAGTCCTGAATCCTTTAATCCGGTTGAACGCCTTTGCTATACAGGTCAGCGCGGTATGGGTGCTTTGGAATTTGTGCCGGCAAGAGGGCCAAAAGATTCTGAAGCCGAAAGCATTGATCTGGATAATCTTGTTCAGCTTGCATCTGAAATTCTGCAAGCCCGTGAAGGAATGCATATTAAGGTCGGTGAAAACGCCATGCAGGAGATTATCCGCGTCGGAACATCTGCGGGCGGTGCAAGAGCGAAAGCTGTCATTGCGTGGAATGAAAAAACCGGGGACATTCGCTCCGGCCAGATTCGGGCGGGAGATGGTTACGGTTATTGGCTAATTAAATTTGACGGTGTCAGCAAAAACGGGGATAAGGAAGGCGAGGACTCGCACCAGCACACACGAATTGAGTATGCGTATTCCCTGATGGCACAAGATGCCGGAATTCTAATGAGTGAATGCCGTATCTTGAAAGACGGCATTCGTCATCATTTCATCACAAGACGTTTTGACCGGGATTTGCAAACTGGCGCAAAAATTCACATGCAGTCGCTGGGAGCCATTGCGCACTTTGATTTTAATCAGCCCGGCGCACACAGTTATGAGGATGCCGCTATGGTAATGCGCAAACTGTCCGTATCAAAGCTGGACTTTTCACAATTGTTTCGGCGTATGGTTTTCAATGTCATGGCCAACAACAATGACGATCATGTAAAAAATATTTCATTCCTGATGGACAAGAAAGGAAAATGGCGCCTTGCTCCCGCTTATGACATCACCTATGCGTACAATCCGGACGGCATGTGGACCGGAAGCCATCAGATGAGAATAAACGGAAAGCAGATGGGCATCACACTGGAAGATCTGCTCTCGGTCGGAAAAAACATGGATTTGCGAAAAGCTGAAGTTGAAGAGACAATAGATGCTGTCAGAAACAGTCTTGATAAATGGCACATGTTTGCAGATCAGGCGGAAATCAAATCGACAGATGTAAAAAGAATCAGAGACCAGTTTATACGTTTATGAAGTCAAACGGGGAAAGATCTGCCTGCGACAGTACCTTTCCCCGTATCCATATAGTGTTATACAGTTTCTTCCATTATTGAAGCTTACTTTTCACGATTTCTAAGCTCCGCTGGCTTGGCTCTTCCGCATAAAAACTTTTCACAATTTCTTGCATAGTTTCTGAACTCCAATATATCTTCAGGTATTTTTTAGATCGTGTAATCGCGGTATAGAAAACACCATGTGTGATTTGCTCTGAATTACTACTTGGTATTACTACTTTCACTGAGTTGTACTCTAAGCCTTGCGCTTTGTGAATGGAAACTGCATAGGCTAGTTGAAAGGGAATGACTGCGCGCATTTTTGCTGTTTCAAGTCCCTGATCGTCGTTCTCCTCAAGTGGTGCCGCGTCAAAGTTCATAGATCGTAAACCTAATTCGTGTGCTGTTTTCAAAACTATCTATGTATTCCAGTTCCGTTCCGGTACAATCTGCCATAGTCAAGATTCTTTCAACGTCTACAGTAAATGCGATTGAGGTTTCGTTTTTCTCGATAGAAACAATTCTCCCCTTCAAATTGTTATATAACGCAGGAAATCTTTTTGTGTCAATAAACAAAATCGGGTCTCCGGCTTTGAATCTCCATTCTTGCCAGCCGATTCCATCGGAGCTGCTGTTTGCATTTTGAAAAAAGGCATTCATGTTGTTTAAGCCAAATTTTCCATCATAATTTAAGCATAAAACGACCTCATCAGGGTCTCTTTGTACAAAAATGCTTGCGCCTAAGTCTTCGGAAAAAGGCCCATCAATAACGAGCTTTTCTGTTATGAGTCCCTTTCTCATCCTCACCTCGTCCCACAAACCGAGGAGGTTTTCATCTTCTGTACGCCATGTGCTTAGAAGCTCTATCTGAGCTCCTGGGGTTGTGATAATACCCTTTGCATAGAAAAACCAATTTCCAAACTCAATGGATTCAATCTGGTGTATATCTCCAGCTAAAACAAGGAAAACGTTATCTGGAAGTAAATTCACTAATTGCAGCATGCTTCTATTGTCAATAATGCTGCACTCGTCGACAAATATAATACTGAATTGTCCTGGATTTCTCATTCGAATATATCTATCCAAGCTCATGAACTGAGAATTGGAGCCAGGATTATCGATCCGTCGCTTTAAGTTTTGAAGAGCGGTATGTGTTTTTGCAAGGAACAGTTTGCTGTGTCCACCCATTAGATTGGAAATATAATTCATTAATGTCGTTTTACCTGTTCCCGCTGCGCCATATATCATGAGTACTCTTGAATGAACAAATACCGTTTTCAGTGCATCTTCCTTTAGATTATCTCGAATGGTGTCCTTGTGCTGCTTCAAAAACAGATTGTTTAGGGATTGCTGTCCCACATTTCCGATAGCGGATAATGCCTTTAGCTTATGTAGAATCTGAATTGTTGTTGTTTCATATTCCTCAATATAGGCCAAACCATCTTCAATTTTGATTTGATACCCATTGCCCCGCTCCCACGAATCAAGGTCCTTGTTATAACATTTTATTTGATCATCGGTTGCAATTTCTTCAGCGTCATAATAAAGCTCACCCGTTGAGTTGATTTTATTCCTGATGGTAAGATAGGGGCGTGCTATTTCTAGCTTTTGATGGCCTGCCACACGCATTAGCTGAGACAGATGCATATGCTCACTTGTTCGTTTATTTGCCAGATTAGAAATATACGGATTTTTTTCAAACGGCACGCATCTGCTTGTAATATATAGTTCCGGGCACAATTGTTTTCCACTGCTATCGGGAAGAATTCCATCGATGGTCTCTTCCTGCATATTAAGGAGAAGATATCGTATGACATTTCTCCCGCGTTGCTGTGATTTCTCAGAATAAGTGTCCCTAATGAATACAAGTATATCCTTAAATGCGCAAGTATTCGTAGACCGATATATCTTTTCTATAATCTCTATAAACTGTAGTTCCTTAAAATCGATCAAATCAAGTAACCCACAGCCTGTTTGCGTTAGAAAGTTCATTAGCGCATCATATTCTCCATGTCTAGAACTAACGCGAATGCTTTTCCCAAGTATTTTCCCCAGTTTGTTTAGGCAAGCGGGATCGATTGAGACCTTCCAATCTGTGATAATCATTACTGTGGTTTGTTGGTCCCACAACTCCATTTTTGCCTCTGCATACCCTATTTGCACAGAATAATCAGAATTGAGGCTATGCTTTGAATACGCTGTAATTCGATTGTATTTTGTTGCATACTTACCGGCCAATTGCAATGTTATTTCGTAATAGCATTCTGTCCCAACAAAAAAGGGCGTACATTTTCGAACATAATAGCGCGAGGGTCGTACATTGTTTCGGCTTCTGCATACTGAGTCGACCGCTGCGGCGACCAACTCTTGATATTCTTTGTCGATCGGGTCAATATGGAGCGGAAATGCCTCAAGATTATGCAGAACATCGAGATGAAATACCTTTTTTAGCCAAGCCCTTATTTGCCATAAAAACTCGTAGTATTTTAATAACAGCCTCTCGCTTTGACCATCGTCCGGAATTCGGCGATCAATATATTTTAGGGCAAAAAGAAATGAACTCAGATATTTCGTTTCTTTGCTCATTAATGCGTATTCCCATGCTAACCGGAGATTAACGCTGTCATAGTTTCCTTTTTCAATAGCATTTAGATAAAGCGCTGCTCTGCAAAAATCCTCAAGCCTCGTCAATATCCGTTGAGAGACTTCATCGCGCGTTTCATTGTAGATATCCAGCCGGTCAATATGCTCACAGATATCTCTGTCGCACAACGCAATAATTCGGAAAATATCCTTTTGGCTGAACTCTCGCTTGTCGAGCTGTCTCATAAAAGAATGCTTGTCCGCAATCTTGCTGAGTTTGGAGCAAAAAGCATCAATGCTTTCATCCGTATCAAACAGCTCTTCTTCATCTGAGAACGAAATGGTACAACTCTCTTGATTGGCGTCTATGCCGCCAAGGAAGTCAGGGGACATATATTTCCAGAAAATTCGCTCTGAGCCGCGAGTATCGCCATTGACAACAACAAACAAAATGCCCGGATCAGCTGACACTTCACCAAGAATCCATGCTGGAAACGCCAGGCTTTTAAGAGAATATTTAAAAGGAGCATCTTTTGGATCAGAACTGTGGGTTCCCTTTATTTGTACGAAAAAATTCTGCTTTGGATTACGGGATTTAGATGGATCAGGAACAAACTCAAATCGTCCATCAATATTTGGCCATTTATCGTTGGAGCTAAAGTCGGTGAAAATTCTGCCCTGTGACCGGAGAAAAGATCTGAGGGTATCAACTGCTGCAATGTCATCTGCTGACCGCTCAGTATGAGTTTTAATATGGTGTTCAAGGCGGCTTTTTGTCCATGTTGGCATTTGTTGCACCTCTATTCACGCAGAAATAATGATTATACTTTAATTATATAATGTTTTTATCTGTAGGTCAAGGATAGTACGAACTAAACCAATACCACGAAGCATCCAAACTGTGTTGCTTTTGCAGAAGAAATTGACTATAATAAGCATGTACACTTATTAGAAAGTTGGTCGAGTACGTTGAGTCATAGTCTTTCAATTCATAATTTTGGCCCGATTAAGGATTGCCAATGCGAGATAGATCAATTCACAATTTTTACGGGCCCCCAATCTTCTGGAAAAAGTACAGTCGCAAAGGCTATCTTTTTCTTTCGGACGATTAAAACAGACATTTTAGAACTCTTAAAGCAAGGAAGCCCCAAAATCATTACAGACTCCAACACCGCAACATGGAACTATGCGATCCAGCAGCGCCTGCGCAATAAGTTTCTGGAGCTTTTCGGAACTTCATGGATCATGCCAGAGGATATGCGGCTAGAGTATCGCTATTCTGATCGCGCGAACATCAAAGTATATCTTGAGTCTGGCTATGATGACCGGAATTTTGTTCGTTTCGCGTTTACCCAGGATATTTTGGATTATATCTCTAAATTGGACAATCGAAGCTTCCTAAATATGATGCCTGGCCAATTGCAGACGGAGGAAAAGCAACTGTGCAAACTGTTTGATGATCCTTATGAAACTGTTTTTATTCCCGCCGGTCGGAATCTGATTACCCTGCTAAGCACACAGTTGAACTATATTTTTACCTCGCTGGAAGGAAGTCAACTTCGCAACATTGACTTTATTACAAAGCGGTACATTGAACTGATCCTTAAATTGAAACCACTTTTTTCAGACGGGATTAAAGGGCTGATGGACACGGCCATGGATCAGCCGGAGCAATTGAAAAAAATAAAGCCGAACAAGGCGGCAATCAACCGGTTAATTGCGCGGTCAGAGAAAATCCTGCGCGGCTATTATCGCTATGTTGAAGGAGAAGAGAGAGTCTATCTGGATTCAAAAAAATATATAAAGATCAACTTTTCCTCTTCCGGCCAGCAGGAGATCGTCTGGGTCATCAATTTACTGTTCTACTATCTGTTTGAAAACAAACGGGTATTCCTGATTATTGAGGAGCCGGAGTCTCACCTTTTCCCTGATTCTCAGCAAAGCATCGGAGAACTGTTGTCCCTTTTTGCGACATGCAAAAATCAGGTCCTCGTTACTACACACAGCCCATATTTGCTGGGTACTTTCAATTATCTTCTTCTGGCGTCGCAGGCAGGTTCGTTCGCGGCAGAGACGGCAAAGGATCAAGTTGATAAAGGCTATTGGCTTCCGGCAGATAAGGCAGCCGCTTACTTTATCCATGATGGCGAAATGAATCCTGCTATGGATGTGGAGGATAATATCAGCCTGATCAAAAATGAGTTGATCGACGGCGCGTCCAGAGAAATCAACGGCAAGAGCGAAGCATTGCTTGAACTCCTGTACCGGGAGGCTGCCGATGAACATCAATGACTATACTCCACGTAGGAGCGGGACTTATGCAGAATTCGTCTCAAGCGAGAATGGCTGTAAGCATATCGGGCGAAATGTTTCCGGACACGAAATACGGCAGTTTAAGATCGACGGCGAAGTAATTGCGAAGAATTCAGGGTCGGCCCGCTGCGATTACCTTCTATTAAACGATGATGCAAAAAGCGCCTATTACATTGAGTTAAAAGGATCAGATTTGGAAAAAGCAATTCAGCAGATAGAGTCCACCGTTCAGTTGTTTCAAACTTCTTTGCCCGATTATACCCCATACAGGCGAATTATCTACTTTTCGGGTACAACGGATATTAAAGGTAGTGCGGTACAACGCTGGAAAGCGAAACATCCTACGGCGATAATAAGGCGCCGCTTCTATTCTGAAGCTATATCATAAAAAAGGCGACAGCAATGTACGTTGCTGCCGCCTTTTGCTTGCCATAGAGGGTTTGGGATTAATAATGGATAATGACAATGATGTGTGGCAATTATTTCCATATAGCCAATTATTTTTAAAAAAGGTAGAAAAAAATATATTTATATGTTAATATTAATATACCTAATAATTATATCTCAATAATTGCCGATAGGAGGAGATTCAATTGTTATCATCAAAATTGGCGAACAAACTTCTATATGTACCCTTTAATCGTGAGTATAGTGTCAACGCAGACATTCAAGCTCAAATGACGAATGATGAGTTCTTCAGGCAATGTTATTATACACCTGATTTTGTTGCTTTAATTAACAAGCTCCAAGATGCTGAAGATGAAGAAAACACAGAGTGCGAGGAACTTGAGTGCCCTGTTTTACAAAATGACTTAATTTGTAAACTACAGCAACAAAAACTCGATGAAAATAATCTCGTTGATTGGATTAAAAACAACGGAATAGGAGTATATGCTGTATGTGGTGAGGCAGGAACAGGTAAAACAACTTATTTACGGCACCTTGCTTATGATTTGACAAAATACAACTGGCGTTTCCTTGATATGGCAAAAGCGACCAAAAATATTAAAATACTAAATAAAAAGCTGACAATACCTGACGATTCCTCTCTTATAGGCAAAACAATATCAACCACAATACAGGAGATTAAACGGTTCTTTGTTCCCAACAACTATAGAGGCTATAGTAACGAAGAGTGCAAAAGCAATATATGCAAGATCGTCTTATTTTTTTTCGATAGAGTATTACAATTTGATCCTGCCGAAGAATTATGCACTTTATATTACAATCTAAGTAATGTTAATATGGATGAACCAGCCGAAGCATACTGTCGGCAATGCGCAAGTTTTTTGTATAAACACTTTGAAGATTTGTTTGTTGGATCAGCAGATTTGTCTGAAATATTTGAGTTATTACTTGAACATCTCCAGATCCTTTTTTTCGCCTCAAATGAGAATACAAAAAACATTATCGTTTTTGACAATATTGAACGTTATGTCGGAACAGATGAAATATACGACAATCAAATTGTCAGTTTTATGAAAACAATGCGGAACTTTACAGATCAATATAATATTGATTATGATCAGGAATATACCAAACATTTCCAGTACATTATCGCGCTACGTGATAGCACATTAAGATTTTTTACACCTTTACAGATAGCTGATTTTTTGCCGCATAGGATTAATATAAGCAAATGGTTTCCAATTGATGAGGTCATTGACTTGCGTATTCAGTGGTATTTCAAACATCCGGATCTCTTAGATGATGAGGACAAACTAACAATATCGAGGCTAAATAGAATCCTATCTGATAAAGGACGTACTGGCCAAGTAATAAGAGGCCTTCGGTTAAAGCTCAGTATGTTATTTAATGATAATAAGCGGCTACTCTTAGATTACATCCTCTCTTTGCTAGAAGATGTCAATAATAGAGATTATCTAAGAAAAGCCGATGCGCTGATGGATAACAAAAGCATCAGCTTCTCCAACAGGAAGTTTGCATACAGATCTATTATCTGGAGAATAGTGTGCGATAGGCTACAACAAGATGCGCTGTTTAAGTCAATTGAAAGTGCAGCAGTCGCGGATCGATTTAGAGAAAGCACTACGCCTTTAAACTATATTAGAAGATTGCTAACAATTCTATCCAATCAAAACACTTTGTTAGATGGTACCCCAATTTCTTTAACTGAATTGTTGAGTAAACTGTATAAGAAAGAGGGAGATATTAAGACTTGGTTCTTTGATAGACAATGTGAAATGGAACGGGAAAAAATCGCATATTCGCTATATATTCTGAATTATTGCAACAGACATGAGAATCATTGGCTTCGGTTCGTAAACATTCTTTGCTCAAATGATTCAATCAACAAGATACAAATAAAATGCCATGAGGATTTTAAAAATAATCTGTTACGAGAAGACGTATTCTCTTATATTAGCATTCAGATAACATCTGCGGGAATTGCCTATCTTGGGTATATAGTCCAGACTTTTGAACAGTTATCGTCAGTTCTATGCAAGAAACCACCTCTCTTTACAGCTATTCCGACAGAGAAAGAGCTTTTAGAAAAAAACACCGATGAATTACAATGTATTTCAATTATTCGTGAAGTCGGTAAAAAAAGTTCGGCAATTCGACGCAGTTTGGATGGAAAAGATTTTAGGAAATATGAAATCGGTTATCTAAAAAAAGCCGACGCACCAAGTATTTCGTACTCCCAGCGGTTAAAAAATGCTCATAGCGGTTTTGTTGGCAACTATCATGGTTTTATTGAAGAAGTTTTCATGTCAAGCTCCGAAGAGGTTAAAGAAAAAGCTAAAGCACTAACCGTCAAGATTGGGACTCTGACCAACTTATACTATTGATTGCATGAAAGGAATATCAGGGCAAATAAATGAATACATTTTTTTCAAGCACACTCCTTAGTCGTGCAAGCGATATCAATGATTTAACACAAGCCTTTTTTTCAATTATTGGGGGGATTTTCGCTATCAGTGGCATACGTTATCTACATACATTGAACAAGAAAAAAGCAGAAGTGACTTTTGGATTCTGGTCACAGTTACTAATCAGACTAACTCAGCTAAAGCTGTATTTAGAAAATGACAATGCAATTATCAATAACCTCTTTTCAGCAGATTGTACCAAGAGTTGGACAACTGAAGGTGCTCCAACTTCTTCGAAACGGATAAAAGAATTCCAAGCCCTGGCAAAAGACATCATATTGTTTTTGAAAAGCTCATCAGATCAGCTTCCTGCTTATCGTGGTTGGACAGATGACTATGTGGGCATTATTGAGTTTCTTGACGAAATACTATTTTTTGATATTTCCGAACCTAAAAATTATTTCAAATATGACAATGTCAATATAACGGTTCGGAAAGACGAATGTGACAAGATTTGTAAAAAGATTGACAACATGATAACGGGAATCAAGAACAAGCAATTCTATGCCGAAGATAAGCTATATAAAAACCGTATATTAGCATTGCTACAAAGAATACAGGCAAAAAGAGGTTAAGCGCTCAATAACCACCCGCCTACCCAAAGGCTGCCAAATATGAGATACTCTCCGAAAGACTCGAAAAACTGCAGGTGAGTTTTTCGAGAAAACTGGAGAAGGTGGGATAAACATGGCAGACGTATTGGCGGTGCGGAACGAATACCGGCTGCAGAGATGGGCAGAGATCATTCGGGAGTGTCAGGCCAGTGGGTTGACGAACAGGGAATTCTGCACGCAGCGCGGGATTCCGGAGAAGAAGTATTATTACTGGCTGCGAAAACTGCGTAAGACCGCGGCAGCTTCGATGCCGCCGCCCCAACTGGTAAGGTTGGAGGAAAGCAGCGGGGCTTCTGAGAAGCGCTGGATCGAAAATCGGTACGGAGAAGCAGAACTGAAGCTGCCGGAGGATGTGGATCTGAAAGCAGTGGTAAGCCTGCTCCACGCATTGCGCAGTCATGATTGATCTGAGCCGGGTAACGAACTACTATGTGGCCTGCGGATACACGGATCTGCGTCTCGGGATCGACAGTCTAGCAGCAATCGTTATGACGCAGTATGGGATGGAGCTCCAGGAGGACAGCCTGTTTCTGTTTTGCGGTCGGCGCACAGATCGGATAAAAGCCCTGTACTGGGCGGGAGACGGCTATGTGCTGCTGTACAAGCGTCTGAGCAATGGCCGCTTCCAGTGGCCGAGAAGCGAAGCAGAGCTCCGCAAGTTGGAAGCGCAGTCATTTCGCTGGCTGATGGAGGGCCTGCAGATTGAGCAGCCAAAGGCCATACGAAAGAGTAAGAAAAAGGACTTATTTTAGCAGCAAAAGTGAAGAAATTCTGTACAATTCGTTGACTTTATGGTATAATAGCTACTGTAAAGGCGGTGGATTGTTTTGCCTCAGAAGAGTGCGAAACAAAACAGAAAAGCGCAGGAGCTGGAGGCTCTTTTGAAGCAGAGCGAGGAACGCTGCGCCATACTCGAAAGCGAGAATAAGGAACTGCGTCAGAAGATGGATCGCCTGACGGAGCAGTTCCTCAACGCGCAGCGGGCACAGTTTAGTCAATCCAGTGAAAAAGCAGAGTACGTAATGGCGGATCAGATGCGCCTGTTTAATGAGGCTGAGGCAAGCGAGGATGCAAAGCCGGAGGAGGTAACAGTCTCAGCCCAGAAACGCGCAAAAAAACCGAAGCGTACCTTGGAAGAATTAAAGAAAACGCTTCCGAAGCGAGAGGTCATACTGGATATTCCGGACGAAAGACTTGTTTGTACGAAGTGCGGAGGCAAGCTGAAAGCGATTGGGAAGAAGTTTCTTCGTACAGAGCTTGTTCTTATTCCTGCCAGGATGGAGCTTGTGGATTATTACACGAGAACATACGCCTGCGAGGACTGTGAACCGAAGACGGGATTTGCGTCCATCTATTCGGCAAAACCGGCACCGGCTCTGCTTAAGCACAGTCTGGCGTCAGCTTCTACCGTAGCGGACATTATGGTGAAAAAGTATGTGGACGGGATTCCCCCTGGCCCGGCAGGAGAAGATATGGGAATGCGAAGGGGTTGAATTAAGCCGCGCGACCTTGGTCAACTGGGTCATACAGGTTAGCCAGAATTGGCTGAAGCCCGTGTATGAGCGCCTAAAGGAAACCTTGCTGGCAAGCCGTGTGATCCACGCTGACGAGACCGTCATACAGTTTTAGAAGGAAGACGGGAAGAAAGCAAGCAGTGAATCGCGGATGTGGGTGTATGCCACTTCGGAACGCAGCACACGGCAGGTTAGGTATTTTGAGTACCAACCGGATCGCAAAGGGCTTCGGGCCGCGCAGTTTCTGGATGGCTTCCATGGCTGCCTGGTGACGGATGGCTATGCCGGGTATGATCAGGTTCCGGGTGTCATTCACTGCGGGTGCTGGGCGCACATGCGGCGGAAGTGGCGTGACGCCATACCGAAGGGCGCGGCAACGGCCACCAGCAAAGCCGCGGTTGGCTATGACTATGTGAACAAGCTGTTCCTGTGGGAACGGAAGTTTGCAAAAATGCGAGATGAAGACCGTAAAAACGCGCGGCAGGCGATGGAAGCACCATTGCTTGACGCCTATTGGCTATGGCTGAAAGCGCTGGAGCCGACGCCTGGGAGCAAGCTGGCTGAGGCGGTAACGTATGCCAAAAACCAGCAGGCAGCATTAAGCGCATTTCTGGAACATGGAGATGTGGAAATCTCGAACAACGCGGCAGAGAATGCAATTCCTCCTTTTGCTGTTGGGCGAAAGAACTGGTCGTTTTCCGATACGGTAAAGGGCGCGGAGTCCAGCGCCATTGTAAATACGCTGGTTGAGACAGCCAAGGCAAACGGCTTGGAGCCATATGCATATCTCAACCAAATGATGCGCGATCTCCCATGGTATGGGCATAACCCGAGCAGAGAGGACTTGAACGATGCGCTCCCCTGGTCCCCAAGAATGCAGCAATTGGCTGAAGTTGACGATACAAATGACCTGTAATGCACCGCCCGCCCCGTGATTGGAGCGGGCGAGTTTTCGTTTACCGGGTGGTTATTTAGCGCTTACCACAATATAGTAAGATAATACATATCAAAATCCACTTATAAGTACTGAACACTAAGAAATTCATTCGGCTTTGCTTCTCAACGAAAACAGGAAATCTGTTTTTGGCAAATCCCATGCCAAAAATATCTGCTTTAGGGTCATATTGATCATATAAAACCATCCACCATAATTGGCACCCCGCAGCGCAAAGAAACGATAGTAGGACGGAAAGGAAATGGTATTTGTCTGGAATCACATAAATACCAAATATCAACATCAGAGTGCCGGTGAGAAGGGTAAATAAAAGCCTTTTTGGCCCTATATCTTTCATTTTTGCCTCCCTTAACTTCAGAGCATCAAAAAGGTGTTGAGTGAATGACCATTTCAAGCAAATTGTTAAAAATGTATCATTCACAACCTGTCGAGACCCATATTTTGTATTGTAAACTTTCAATAAATATGGTACAATGCCAAAAGTGAAAAAGGGCTTAATATTTTTCGTTTTATGTAAACTTGGCATTTTTGATGTGGATATTATAATGCTGCCTGATCCCGGGAGGAGTTATATCGATTTCGGTTCTAAGTGAATCATGAGTTTCACTGGCATGGATGCAGCCTGGGTCGCGGATTACGAGAAGGAAATCGGCGAATCGGTCAGCTTCTTCTGATTGGCAGAGGACAGGAGAAAACTGAATGTACAGTTTCAAATCTGATCCCCGAAGTGACAGTTCTCTGCCAGAGGTACCTTGGTTTACCCCAGATTATTGAGGACGATGCATCACTTCCCATAGACGAACTGCTGGCCTATATTCTGGAAAAGGGCAATTTTGGACAGAAAGCCGGATTGGACGGTAATGTGGCGGCCTTCGCTCTGTCATCCACAGAAAAGGGCGGGTTCTTTAAGCGCCTCCAAGACGGAGGCATGAGTAGATGGAAAGCTGCACAGAAGCATAAGATCTTCCGGCCTTTCGCTTGGATTTATCAGGGATTTAGAATTGCCGGAGTACTGGTGAAAAACAGAAAGACGCCTGCGACGGTATTGAAACAATCCCAGCATGGTGCTGGCCAGCGTCATCTTATTGAAGCACTGGGACTGGAGATGGACATGACAATTACGGCTTGCACAAAGCTCCTGAACAGAGCACTTTTTCCCATTCACTCGAATCTTTCGGTTCAGCTTGAGGCGGATCACATATGTTTGATCGAGACGATCTAAAAGGCGAAAGACATCGTTGTCATCTTACTGTTGCACGATGTTCGTGTAATTGTCGTGCACGGTCTCCGGAATCTCGGCATTGAGATGCCTCGCAAGGCGTTCAACGGTATTGATCTTCTGCGTATCTTCCTGAAGCGCTTGCGCGATCTCGGAAAGCACACAGCTCTTGGCAGCCATAGCACCGTAGCATATATCCGCAACAAACTTCTGAAACGGTCGGGTCATGCCCGCTGATATTTTTGCTGAATAATTGTGTAAAGCCCTTTTCAAAACACTGATTTTTGTTGTATAATCCATCACGAAGAATTCCTCCTGTTTTGTTTGGTGTGGTTTTTTGTGACGATTGAATTATACCACATTTAAGGACGGAATTCTTCTCTTTTTTCGCTTTTCTGCGGCTATTTGAAATTATTTATTCTGGGAAAAGTGCAATGTTTTAAAATTACGAAAACTCAAAATTTTTCAATGGTTTGTGGCTGCTGAGTCGAGTCCCCTTATTCGGATTACTCGTTGAGTGACAAGACTGCGCGACCGCAAGCAGGGAAAAAACTTGGAGACCCGGCTGCTCAGTTTTGACCCAATCGAATGAGCCGAAAACCGAATCAGGAGGTTGGACTCAGTAGCCGAGGAGCATGAAGCTCGTCGACTATTGGGCGTTGTCGAGAGCGTGTGCATGATCGTAAGCACCACTTTTCGAGAATCCCTGTGTTTACAGAAATTTAAACGGCTTTCTTAGGATTTTTGCTTATGGTCATAACGAAAAAAGTGAATCCCCTGACGCACTTTTTACAAAGCGCCCTAAAACCACAATATATAGTGGTATACATATCTCCACGCCCATATATATTGCATAAGTGGCAGGCGGAAAATTCGGTGAGAATGAGGTAGGGTCATACATGAGTTTGTACATTTTCGGCTGCATGCTCTTCCCACGTTCCTTTCTCCGAAGGAGAAATACTAAAATAAGGTGAATTGAGAGCAGGGGAAAGAAAATGGGTGAATTAAGAGCCGTGTATAGAAAAAAGGTTGAAATAAAGTCCGGTACGAGAAAAAAGGTTGAATTGATGGCAGGTTGATATGGAAGCACAGAAGAGGCGCTTCGATATGAGCCTACTGGTCTCTACAGAATTAAGGTACATATAAAAGAGAAAGTCCCGTGTGGATGGCCACACTGAAAATAGATATGCTGCTCAAAAGTAGGGCGGGTAAAAACCGCTCAAAAGCGGAGAAAACAGAAACCAACGAAACCATATATGGAGAGAAAAAGGAATGTACGATTATTTAAATGACCCGAGGTTCAAAGGGATAGAGAAATTCAAATCAAAAGTGTGGAGAGAACGGTATAATTGGGGCAACCAAGAAAAAACCTTGATTTTTCAAGGGTTTTAACGAGTCCAGGTCAGTCCCATTATTGAATTTTTCTCAGGATTGGTGGAATCGTTGGAAGCCTAAGAGAGTCAGGATCGGTTCTTGGACGCTCTTAGGTTGGCCCACATCCATGAGCGAGAAAAATCAATATGGAGGAAAGACTTAGCCCACGCGCATAAGAATATGCAGTGGGCTATAAGTCGTTTTTAAACTAGAAGACAACAATATCTCTAACATACAGAATAACATAGATCGAGACAATATACAAGTATAAGTTTGGACAGATCGACTGTGGCCGGAGTACTCTACTCCCCAAACAACGCATGGCATAGAAACAGTTATTAGTAATGAATATAAAACGCACATAATAGGAGAAATGGGGATTAAGTCATGTTTAAAGATTCTTCCGATATTCAGCCTGCAACTGAGAAAATTTGGCTTTCGAGCCCTACGATGCATGGTCCGGAGATGGCCTATATGCAAGAAGCCTATGATACAAATTGGATGAGTACAGTAGGCAAGAATATAAATGAAATAGAGGCACAGATGGCCGAGTATATTGGTGTAAAGCATGCTGTCGCACTTAGTGCCGGGACTGCAGCTCTCCACCTTGCGACAAAACTTGCTGGTGAGAAGATTTACGGTCAGGCAAGGCCGAACGAGGGAACGCTGAATAAACGCCCTGTGCTGTGCTCAGATATGACTTTTGATGCAAGTATAAATCCCGTGGCCTATGAGGACGGAGCGGCCGTCTTTATCGATACGGAGCCGGATACCTGGAATATGGACCCTGTTGCGCTCGAAAAAGCATTTGAGATTTATCCGGAAGCAAAGATTGTTGTCGTTGCTCATCTTTACGGTACGCCGGGTAAAGTCGAGGAGATCAAGAGGATCTGTGATGCCCATGGCGCTCTGATCGTAGAGGATGCTGCCGAAAGCCTTGGTGCAAAGTACCTCCTCAACGGCGAGTGGCGCGAGACAGGATCGCTTGGTAATTACAACTGCATTTCCTTCAACGGCAATAAGATCATCACGGGCTCCTGCGGCGGCATGTTCCTGACGGACTCCAAGGACGACGCGGATAAAGTTCGTAAGTGGAGCACACAGTCCCGCGAAAATGCTCCTTGGTATCAGCATGAGGAGATTGGATACAACTACCGCATGAGTAATGTTATCGCTGGTGTTGTTCGTGGACAGATTCCTTATCTTGCTGAACACATGGCTCAGAAACGGGCCATTTACGAACGATATAAAGAGGGGTTCAAAGATCTTCCGGTACATATGAATCCCTATGATGCTGAAAAGTCTGCTCCCAACTTCTGGCTGAGCTGCATGATCATTGACGATGACTATATGTGCAAGCAGGTTCGTGATGATCAGAAAGCACTTTATAATCCCGAAACCGGAAAGTCATGCCCGACAGAGATTCTGGAGACCTTGGCCAAGTTTAATGCAGAAGGCCGTCCGATCTGGAAGCCCATGCATATGCAGCCGATATATAGGACGAACCCCTTCGTCACAGTCGAAGGAAACGGCCGAGGCCGTACAAATGCTTACATAAAGGGCTCTGGAGTGGATGTAGGAGCCGATATTTTCCGTCGCGGGCTGTGTCTTCCCAGTGATAACAAGATGACAGAAGAGCAGCAGGATAGGATTATTGAGATTATTCACAGGTGTTTTTTGTGATGTGGGTTGAATGTGCATGAGGGTTGTAGATAGGAAGACACCGCATCGGCAGAACGTGACTGGACACCGTAGATACATGGCTGCTCCGCATGCATCAGGTGCGTAGACACGAAAAACTCCGTCTGCTGCATATGCTTTTGGTAGTTAGATATACATCTGCTCCGCATGCATGAGATAGCCCAATTGGGTGCAGTTTTGACCGCATGTTTGATCAGACTCAGATACGGAGGATAGAGCTATCGATTATGTATTCAAGTTATTGGACATCCCTTGGTGGTGTTACGCGATAGCGGCTCTTCTCGGTGTGGCTGCCTGGAGGGTGTGGAAGAAGCCGAGCCTGGGGTTGCTGGTAGGGTATGCATTCCTGATCCTCGCCGAAACTGTATTGATCAGGAAGCCATTTCAGGGAGAACATCTTAAGCTCGAACTCTTTTGGTCGTGGAAAGTATGGAGTGTGCAAAAGGAACAGATCCTGGCCAATGTGATCATGTTCCTGCCGGTTGGTGTGTTGGTTGGCTGGATCTGGCGCTGGAGAGGGCTGTGGGTTGCATTCGGATTGAGTGCAGCAATTGAGATTCTGCAGTTAATCACAGCTCGCGGTCTATGTGAATTTGATGATGTGATCCATAACATGGTTGGCACGGCTATCAGTGTGGGAATTGTGATGATAGGTAGAAAACTGTTAGGGGAATCCGAATGATCATACTGAAGATTATTCTTGCGATTATTATCATAGCCGCTGCGGTCGGTGTGATAGCTACCGTGGCAGATTTGTTAGGGAAGAAGAGTGCTCATAAGCCTTACGGTCCATACGAGAGATTTGTGAAAAGGGGACTGGATGCGTTCTTAGCCACTGGTGCGTTGATTGTGTTAAGTCCGGTACTGTTGGTCACAGCGATTCTGGTTCGTGTGAAGCTCGGCTCTCCCGTTCTCTTCACACAGGAGAGGCCTGGCAGAGACGGTAAGATTTTTAAGCTCTATAAATTTAGGACAATGACCGACGCCAGAGATGAAAATGGAGAGTTGCTTCCTGACGATCAACGACTCCCGGCGTTCGGACAGAAACTCAGGTCAACTTCCCTCGATGAGTTGCCTGAGCTGATCAATATGATCAAGGGCGATATGGCTGTAGTTGGACCGAGACCCCTGTTGGTCCGTTATCTTCCACGATACAACGCACACCAAGCTCGTCGGCACGAAGTTAGACCCGGCTTCACCGGCCTTGCACAAGTCCACGGACGAAATGCTATTAGCTGGGAAGAAAAGTTTGACTGGGACGTCAAGTATGTTGACCATATCACCTTCCTTGGTGATTGGAAGATTATTCTGGATACCGTGAAAACAGTCCTCAAACGTGAAGGCATTAATTCCGATACTTCAGCAACAATGGAAGAATTTATGGGTACTGAGGAGAAAGCTTGATGAAAGATTTAATTATTTTTGGTGCCAGCGGCTTTGGACGTGAGGTCGCTTGGGCGGTTGAAAGACTGAATAAAGTTACCCCTACATGGAATCTTCTCGGCTTTATGGATGATGCTGATGATATCCAGGGATCTGAAATAAACGGTTACAAAGTGCTCGGAAAGACTGCTGACGTTGGCAATTATCCTGATGCCTATTATGTAGTTGCTGTAGGTGCTTCAAGGACCCGCGAGAAGATCGTCTCCAATATGAAGACGGTGAATCCAAGTATCAAGTTCGGAACAGTTATTGACCCCTCTGTTGAGATGTCCGAACTTGTGACCATCGGCGAAGGCACTATCATCTGCGCACACACCATTATTACGGTCAATATCGAAATTGGCGCTCATGTAATAATCAATCTCGATTGTACCGTTGGCCATGATGCTGTCCTCCAGGATTTCGTTACTCTTTACCCCTCTGTCAATGTATCCGGAATTACGAATATCGGTCATGCAGTAGAGCTTGGAACAGGGATGCAGATCATTCAGGGCAAGACCGTGGGTGATTACAGCATAGTAGGAGCTGGAGCTGTGGTTGTGAAAGACATCCCAGCAAAATGTACGGCGGTGGGAAGCCCCGCGAAGCCGATAAAGTTCTTTGAATGAGGGCAGCAGTGTGATTATTAAGACAGTAACAGTTATAGGCGTTACCGGTACCATGGGCGCGAACGTTGCAGGTATCTTTGCCTCTTTCGGAGATGCAAAAGTTTACTGTGTTGGGCGCGACATTGAAAAAGTTAAGAAGACGATCCCTCGCATTGTGAAGTCTGTAAAGGCAGACGCAATTGCGAAGAATCTGATTCCTGCTGACTTCTCTATGCTGGAAAAGTGTGTGGCAGATTCAGATCTTGTTTTTGAAAGTAGCAAAGAGGATATCGGGGTAAAGAAAGAGATTGCAGGTCAGGTTGCCAAAACCCTACAGCCGCATGCTGTTTCCTGTACTGGCTCTTCTGGCCTTTCTATAACAGAAATTGCAAATTGCTATCCGGACGGATTGAAGGAACACTTTTTTGGCGTTCATATGTTCAATCCGCCTTACAGTATGTCGCTCTGCGAACTGACGCCGACAGCTTTTTCTGATAAGGCAATGCAGACAGAGTTGAAGGATTACTTAAGCAAGAAGTTGATTCGGACCGTTGTGGAGGTCAAAGATTCTCCCGCTTTCCTCGGCAACCGAATCGGTTTTCAGTTCATCAATGAGGCGCTTCGGTATGCCGAGCGTTTTAAGGATAACGGCGGTATTGACTATATCGATGCAATTCTCGGCTCCTTTACAGGACGTTCCATGGCTCCGTTGACCACCTCGGATTTTGTCGGTCTGGATGTTCATAAAGCCATCGTGGATAACATTTATGAGAATACTCACGACTACGCCCATGAGACTTTTGTCCTTCCTGAGTTTGTCCAGAAGCTTATTGACCAGAAGAAGCTGGGAAGAAAATCCGGTGGCGGCCTTTATCAGCGTGTCAAGTATGAGAACGGGCTTGTCCGCCAGACGGTACTGGATATTAACACAGGGTTATACCGTGATGTGATTCCGTATGTCTTCCCGTTTGCCGACAAGATGAAGAAATACATTGCAGAGGGAGACTACCAGAAAGCCTTTGAACGACTAGTTAACAACCACTCGCTGGAAGCTGAAATCTGCCGTTATTTCCTGCTGGACTATATCGTGTACAGCCTATATGCCACTAAGGAAGTGGGTTACACGATTGAGGCGGCTGATGATGTAATGGCGACGGGATTTAACTGGTGTCCGCCACTGGCAATGTACCAGGCTTTATCCACGGTTGCCGATGTTCCAACACTCATCAGAGAAAACCTTCCCGATGTCTGTAAGAAAGTCAACATTGATGAGCTTCTCGCAGAAGTGAAGCCTTCAAAGTATGACTACAGACTGTATTTCAAATCAGGGAGGTAAATCAGATGAGCAAAGTATATGTACTTGGCGGCGCTCAGACTGATTTCGAGCGCAATTGGAAAAAAGAAGGCAAGGGCATGGTCGCCATACTGAAAGAGGTTATGGCAGACGGACTTGCTCATGCTGGATTGAGTTTTGATGATGTGAAGGCGCTTAACGATGATAACCGTGTGGCTTGCTTCGTTGGAAACTTTATTGCAGAGAAATACGTGGATCAGGGCCATCTTGGTGCATTCCTGACCGAAGTTGATCCAGCATTCTACGGAGTTCCGAGTGCGAGATATGAGGCGGCGTGTGCTTCCTCCTCTGTTGCTATTGATGCAGCTGCAACAAAAATCCGCGCTGACGAATACGATGTCGCTATTGTCGTTGGCTGGGAACTGATGAAGACTGTTGACACTAAGCTGGGCGGAGATTTTCTTGGAAGGGCTGCCTACTACGAGAAGGAAGGCAAAGGCATTGAACTGCCGTTCCCGAAACTGTTCGGACGGTTGGCTGATGAGACGCTGAAGAAGTATCCGGAGCTTGATGAAAAGCGTTACATGGATGCGTTAGCGAAGATCTCAGTTATCAATTACAGCAACGCCAAGCGCAATCCTCTCGCTCAGACCCGTAAATGGTTTATGAGCTATGACCAAGCAAGCACGAGAGGGACAGATACGAATCCGCTGGTCGGCGGTAAGCTTGGCGTATCCGACTGCTCACAGGTTACTGATGGGGCTGCTGTAGTGGTGTTGTGCTCCGAGAAGTTTGTGCGAGAGAGAGGGATAAGCGGGAAGCCCATCATCAAGGGCTGGGGGCAACGTACCGCACCGATGCTCTTCGATAAGAAGATGGCTGATAATTCCAGATCGGAGTACATACTCCCATGGACCAGACAAGCTGTACTGGATGCCTATAGGAGAAGTGGACTAACCGTTGATGACATCAATGTGTTTGAAACCCATGATTGCTTTACGTCTTCCGAATATGCTGCTATCTCCGCTTTTGGTTTGACCGAACCTGGGAAGGAGTATGAAGCAGTAGAAAGTGGGCTAATCGCTTTTAGTGGAGCGAAACCTATCAATCCTTCCGGTGGCCTGATTGGCTGTGGACATCCTGTGGGAGCTTCTGGAGCAAGAATGTTCCTTGATTTATATAAGCAGGTTGCCGAGCAGGCTGGAGGATACCAAGTACATGGCGTGAAAAACGCGATGATGCTGAACATTGGCGGCAGTGCCACAACAAATTATGTTTACATCGTAGGGAAAGAGTAAAGAGGTTTACGAATGAATGTACTGTTCCTGACTTTATTGGGATTCAATTCACTGCAAGAGAGAACCATATATACGGATCTATTGCGTGAGTTTTGCAAAAACGGACATCAGGTTTATGTTATCTCACCCAGCGAAAAGAGAGAAGGAACAGAGACTCATCTAATCCACGAAGAAAACGCTACGATTCTCCGCCTTCAAATTGGAAACACTCAGAAGACAAACATCATAGAGAAGGGCATCTCTACAGTGATGATTGAACCGCAGTTTAAAGCGGCGATCAAGAAACATTTCTTAAATGTGAAGTTTGATCTGGTACTTTACTCCACACCTCCTATCACACTCACGGGTGCTGTTGAATATGTAAAAAGGAGAGATGGAGCGAAGACTTATTTACTTCTCAAAGACATCTTTCCTCAGAATGCTGTGGATATCGGCATGATGAGCACAAGCGGTGTGAAGGGATTGCTCTATAAGCACTTCCGCAGACAGGAGAAGAAACTATACGCCATTTCAGATCGCATTGGCTGCATGAGCCAGGCGAACGTGGATTATGTAATCAAACACAATCTAGATGTTGATCCGAAGAAAGTTGAGGTATGTCCGAACTCAATAGAAGTCATTGACAAGAGTGTTGATGCGGAAACAAGGAGAAGAATAAGAGAAAAGTACGATATTCCGTTGGACAAGAAAGTATTCGTCTACGGAGGAAATCTTGGTAAGCCGCAGGGTATTCCGTTTTTAATTGATTGTCTGAAAGTATGTAAGGATGAAAGGGATGCGTTCTTCCTAATAATTGGTGATGGTACTGAATACCACCTGCTGGAAGAGTATGAGCGTGTAAGTTCCTCTAATACCTTAAAGGTAATGAAAAGGCTACCGAAGGAAGACTATGACAATATGGTTGGTGCCTGCGATGTTGGCTTGATATTTTTGGATAATCGCTTTACTATTCCAAACTTCCCATCACGACTTCTTTCATACTGTTCAGCGCATTTGCCAGTTCTGGCTCTGACAGATAAGAATACGGATATTGGTAAAATAATTACCGGCAATGGTTTTGGTTGGTGGGCAGAGAGTGATAAAAGCAGTACAGCTTTCAATTTAATAGAAGCAATCTTAAAGATGCGGAAAGACGAGCTAAAACTGGTAGGAGAAAAAGGATGGGAGTATTTGAAGGCCTATTATACTGTTGCTCAGAGTTACAAGATTATCATTAAACACGTCGATAGTTGCACAGAATAATCCTGGAGTCAAGATATGAACATTAAAAAAGTGTTTGATAATAGAATCCTATATATAGATGATGAAATGCGAGCAGAATATTCAAAAGGGAGCATTTCTTTAGTACATAAATCTACCGAGAAAAGTAACATAAGAATTCACATTTATGATAATTGGCTCTATAAGATAGCATCTCACGTACCTTTATTAGAGCGCCTGTTAAGATTAGAGCCAAGGTATATGGAGAAAGTGGATAACAATACATATATATTGTCAAACTCAGGAGCCCTGCTAAAGATTGATGTAAACACGGCAAAAACAAGCGTAATTTTTAAGTATGCTAAAGGAACAAAAAACCCCTTATCATTTTGTTCTTATATTCGAAAGAATGAATGTGAAATTGTATTTGGTGATTACGGAGGTCATGATTCTCAAGGAAATGTTGGAGTCTATGTATACAAAAATAACTGTGTTAAAGAAATTGCATCGATACCAGGAAACATAATAGATCATATTCACAGAGTGGAATATGATAAGTATCGTGACTGTTATTGGATATTCACGGGAGACAGCGATGAAGGATCGGCTATTTGGCGATTAGAAGTTGGCAATCATGTTCCAGCGGTGTTTGTACATGGTAATCAACAGTACAGGGCGTGTGTTGCTCATATACAAAAAAAGAGTATAATTTATGCAACAGATACACCAATTTCGGGAAATAGCATATATGAGGTGTCGATTGATGATAAATCGATAAACAAAATGACAAACATGCCTGGTTCATGCATTTATGGGGCGAGTAAAAATGGATGGTTTATTTTTGCCACCACTGTAGAGCCCGATTCTACACTTCCGACGATTCGATATAGATTGACAAATAAACTTGGTAGTGGAATAAAGGATAGATATTCACATTTAATTGCGGGAAATAAGGAAGTAGGCTTTAAAGAAATATGGAAAACCAAAAAGGATTGGTTGCCCATGTGGCTATTTCAGTTCGGTAATATTAGGTTTCCAGTACAACACACAAATGAATTGTATTTTTGCCCACAAAGTTGCAAGGCAAAGGGAACGTATTGCATTAATCATAACAACTGACATGTAAGGTAATAACAATGTTAAAAGAATTGTTTGAAATTTCAGGGCATTTTGAAAGATTGTGCAAAACCATTGCATATTCTAATGTATTGCCAAGAGAAAAAATCAAAAACCTGTACCATAGGATTTTTCAAAATAAAGGAAAAACTACTGAGATTATTCCAAACGCTATTAATGATATATATGATTATATAAAAGGGCTTGGAATAAACAAAGGGGACATTTTGATTGTTCATTCCAGTATGGAAGGCCTAAAGAATGCTGGAGTTGAACCGGAAGAAATAATAGATTTTTTACTAGATTTAGTTGGCGAATCAGGCACATTGGTAATTCCTACATTCCCAATCCAAAATCTAAAGTATGACCCAAATAAGGAAATAATCTACAACCCAAAACGTTCTCTATGTTGGACGGGTATGATACCGAATAAGTTTTTGAAATATCCAGGAGTTGTTAGAAGTAGTTTTCCATATAATTCACTTGCAGCACTAGGTAGTGAAGCAGAACTTATGATGTCTAACAATTTGGAAGGTGATACTCCGCATGGCAAAAACTCGTCCTGGTATTTTTGTATAACACATCATGCAAAAATATTATATTTAGGCGTAAATATTGCAGAATGTAATACAATGCTGCATGTGGTTGAAGATTATTATGACAATGAATGGCCAATAAAAAACTGGTATGAAACACAAAACTATTCGATTAAGATTGGAAATGAAATTATAAAGAAATCAATTCGCGTTTGCGACGGCAAATGGGTTAAATATAATATCTGCTATAACTATAATGGAAAATTAAAAAAAGCTGGGTTAATGAATGAATCTACAATAGACGGAGTAATAGTTGGATATACACCGGATAGTTATTCTGTATTTAAAAAAATGTTAGATGAAGTCAAACAAGGAAAGATTAGATATCTTATTCCTAAAAAGTATTGGAAACGTTGATTGAGGAGAAGGGAACGGGTAGCACAAATGAAAGTGATGTTCATCCATTCTCAGTGTGAAAATGGCGGTATAAGCAGGATCGTTTTTTCACTATGCGATCTTCTTGAAAAAGAAGGTAATAGTGGTATTTTTGCTTTTTCAAGAGGATTTGTTCCTGAAGGGAAAGAAAAAATTTGCAAAATGTTTGGTAGTAAAGCTAGCGTCATATACCATGTGCTTATGACACGTTTTTTTGATTTGCATGGACATGGTTCTAAGTATGCTACCAAGGAACTTATCTCAATAATTCAGCACGAAAAACCCGATATAATTCATCTTAATAATGTGCATGGATATTACCTTAATATAGGATTGTTTTTTGAATTTCTTCGTGAAACAGACATTCCGATTGTATGGACATTGCATGATTGCTGGCCTTTAACAGGACACTGTTCGCATTTTGCAGTAGTTGGATGTGACAAGTGGAAAAAAGGTTGCGAACATTGCCCACAAAAAGAAGCATATCCTTCTAGTTATCTAATAGATAGGTCAAGAAGGAATTACCTTGAAAAGAAAGAGCTGTTTACATCCATAAAAAATCTTACTATTGTTGTGCCTTCGAAATGGTTATACTCTATAGTAAGAGAATCTTTTTTCAAAGATAAACGGGTTGTCATTATCAACAATGGAATTGATATAAATACGTTTGACATTACAGATAGTAGCATAAAAAAAGAATATGGACTAATTGATAAGAGAATAATATTGGCTGTTGCTAGCGTTTGGACACAAAAAAAGGGATTTGATGATATAATAAAATTATCAAAGATTATTGATAATGAAAAGTATGCAATAGTAGTAATAGGAGTAAACGAATCACAAAGAGAAAAATTGAAGAAAAATGAGGTATTGGGAATCCTACATACAAAAGACGTCAAAGAATTAGCTGCATGGTATTCAGCAGCCGACGTCTTTATCAATCCAACATACGAAGATACATATCCCACAGTTAATATGGAATCGATTGCTTGCGGTACACCAGTAGTTACATATAATACTGGCGGAAGTGTTGAGACTGTTGAAAAAGAAACTGGTAGGGTTGTTAAAGCTGGGGACATTGGTGCTTTGTATAACGCGATACAAAATGCTAACAAAAAAGCTGATGCTTGTAGAGCATATGCAAGACAATTTGATTTTAATCTGAAATTCTCCGAGTACATAAATCTTTACGAACAAATAGTCAAATAGTTTGAATGAAATGAGGCGCATAAGATGAAAAATGAATTGATAGAACTCTTGTCTGATATTAGACCTGAAATCGATTTTGAAGGGGAATCTGGATTCGTTGATAACGGCCTCCTTGATTCATTGGATATTGTTACAATAATGGATGCCATTTCTGAACAGTTTGATGTGGACTTAGGACCAGACGAAATGATAAAGGAAAACTTCAATTCTATTGATGGAATGATAAGTATGATTGAAAAGGCGAAAAAATAACATGATTTTAAAATCGAGGGAATTGTAATATGCATAGTTTGTTTGAATATTTAGAGAAATCTCAATTCCAATTTCCTAATAAAATTGCTTTTGTTGAGGAAACAAGCGAGATCTCTTTTAGAGAGCTGTATGAAAAATCTATTACTGTAGGATGTTACTTACATAATTTGTTTCAAAATAAACTTAATAACCCAATCTGCATAGTTGGAGAAAGAGGAATTGATACTCTAATCTGCATGCTCGGGTGTCTCAGTAGCGGCAACTTTTACGTGATAATAGATGGATCTCTTCCAAAAGCAAGAATGGTTCAAATGATTTCGTCAATCCAACCTCTTGCTGTTATTGAGACCGAAGACACCATTCATGATGTTACTTCAGAATACGAAGTAATCAACTATAAAAATATATATTCGGAATTAGATTACAATCAGCAAATATCTATAATAAAGAGTATAATGAAAGAGACGCATGGATTCGATCCTGCTTATGGTGTTTTTACATCCGGGTCGACAGGCACCCCCAAATTGGTGGTAAAGAGCCACCAATCATTGCTGGAGTTTATTGATATATACGCTGCAATGTTTGGTTATTCTGATAAAGATATTCTGGGTAATCAATTTCCTTTTTATTTCGATGCGTCTACAAAGGACATTTTCTGTTGCATTAAATGTGGGATAACGACGCATATTATTCCCAAAGCACTGTTTTCTTTTCCCAAAGAGTTAATACAATATATCATCGAAAAAAACATAACCAAAATAGTATGGGTTCCCTCTGCGCTGACCATTGTTTCGAATTCTGAGGTTTTTCAATATACTGGTTGTCCTAACAAATTAAATACTGTTTTGTTTGTTGGGGAGCAGATGCCGGTTAAACAACTCAATTATTGGAAAACTAATTTGCCAGAAACTAAGTTCTATAATATCTATGGATCAACAGAAGTAGCTGGGAATTTTCTATATTATGAGTATACGGATGTGCTAGAAAACACGAAAAGATTGCCGACAGGAAAGCCATTTCCTAATGTAAACGTATTTCTTTTAAATGAGAATGGAATAGTAAATACCTCAGATGTTCTAGGAGAAATTTGCGTTGCTGGAAATACATTGGCACTAGGTTACTATCGTAATAAAGAGTTGACTGACACAGTATTTATTCAGAACCCTACAGTTTTTTATCGTGAAGTTATTTATAAAACTGGCGATTTAGCGTATTATGACGAATGTGGAAATGTTATATGGGCAACAAGAAAAGATTTTCAGATTAAACATATGGGTTATCGTATTGAACTTAGCGAAATTGACACGGTTATAGGCGCCCTGGCTGGAATAAAGGAATGCTGTAGTGTTTATGATACAGAGAATAAGCGAATTATACTATATTACACAGCGAACTGCGAGATGAAAAAGGAAATAGGGTTATGGGTCAGAGCTCATCTGCCTAAGTACATGTTCCCAGGAAAGTACATTAGAATTGAAAGCCTTCCGCACAATGCTAATGGGAAAATTGATCGAAAATCGCTAATGAATACAAAAGTGGTTTCATGATTAGTTGTATGAAAAGACAATTAAGTAAAGGGATTGTTTTATGATAAATAAAATGGTTACAGCAATTATCAGCACGCATATGAGACCAATAAACATTCTTAAGCGAGCAATTCAAAGTGTTTTGAACCAAACATATTCAAACTTCGAACTAATAATAGTAAATGATGCTCCTGATTATGCCGGTAATATTGAAATAGCTGAATATGTAAATAGTTTGCAGGATAAACGTATTGATTATATTATCAATGATGAGAAGCCTGGAGCTTGCGCCTCTAGAAATATAGGAATACGAAAAGCAAATGGTGAGTTTGTCGCATTATTAGATGATGACGATGAGTGGTGTTCTACTAAACTTGAAGAGATGCTACCATTGTTTTCAGATGAGAATATTGGCTTAGTATTTTGCGATTACGATAATATAAAAGATGATAAACCTATATCAAGGAAAAAACCAATTCTGTATACAAATGATGCCTTTACACATTTGCTAAGTAACAATTTTATAGGCGGATGTTCTGTACCAATAATAAGAACTTGTTGCTTTGAAAAAAGTGGGCTATTTGATGAAGAATTACCTTCATGCCAGGATATAGATATGTGGCTTAGAATTGCTAAAGATTATCAAATAGTATATTTAGATAAAGTACTTGTACATTATTATATTTCAGGAAACTCGATAACAGGGAATTATAAAAGGCGAGTAACTGGATGGAACATGATATTAAAAAAATATTCGGTGTATTTTGAAAGCAATCAATCTGCGCGTAGACAATGGCAAAAGAATGTTGTTACTGTACAAATAACATATGGCAGCGTAAAAGAAGCATTGCATTATTATTTTGAGTATTTCAAAGGAACTGACAGAATTCAGCAAGGCAGTATTTTACTTGAAGGGCTTGTAAAGAAAATGCTGTATTTTCTTTTTAATAGAAGAACGTGACCGAAGAGATCAGTAACTGCGATGTTGCTACTTCGATGCATTAGTGGGGATTAGAATGAATTTGTTTGTTATAATACTAGCTATTATTATCGGCTTGATATTAATTGAAATGTGCAAAAATAAGGCTAGGACATACATGAACTATGGCTCATTTTTTTGCATTATATGGTCAATAGTCATTGCGTTTTCTAACAGCGGCTTATTTGAGTTTGTCCTTCCTTCAAGCATTGTTAATGTTAGTATGCTAATTGGACTTCTGGTGTTTGGAAGTTTATATTTTTTCTTCTCAAGCAGAAGGTTAGTTAATGAATCGGATGTTGTCTATAATTCTACAGTAAGAATTAATCTAATCATTATCGCTAATGTCATTGTTTTCTTTTTTATGATGCCAGTATTTATAAAAGCTATTGGTGTTATTAATTCGAATGGGTATATGTATTTAAGGTCGATTGCGGGGATTGGATCTGAGGAGCTTGGAGTAACAAGTTTAAAAGATGTTATTTTGCAGTGTATATGCTATCCATCAACTGTTGCTACTCTTTTAGTTGGAGTCAGAAAGATATTTTTAAGGGAAAAGGGTTCTGTAATTATAACAGTATTAGCAGCTGTTAATCTAACTATATATTGCTTTGCACATGCTGCTCGTAATGGTTTTATCTTTGCAATTATAATTGTTGTCTTAACAGCAATTGATAATAAGATAAGAAGTGGAAAACAGGCCAAGCAAAATAAAAAAAGAATGGGTGTCTTTCAAAAACTACTCATTGTCTTGCTAGTCGTCGCAGCAGTATACATAGTATTGTATATATCCGGGAAACGTGCATCAGGCTCAAACTCTTTAGTCGAGAATATATATCTCTATTTTTTTGCCGGGCCTAGTTTCTTAACTAGATTATTAGAAAGGTACCCCCAATTTTTAAATGGCGATGAGCTACTTTACGGTGCAGCAACATTTGGTTTCATTTTTAACTTGTTCTCTATTCCACTTAATATTATTGGATTTAGTTTGCCTAACAGTGATTATATTATTAACAGCCAACTTACCAGTGGCTCGCTAAATATTTCCAATAATGTCAGAGTAAACGCAATGTCGACGGTTTATTTCCCTTGGTTAGTCGATTGGGGATATTTCGGAATCATTTTAGGTCCAGTTTTTCTTGCTATAGCAACGATTTATATAGAGAAGAAAAGGTGGGTACAACGAAATATTCGTTGGGATTGCATTGGCGTGTTCTGGTACTATTTATTGTATCGAACTATTTTTAAGTACGATGGAATTTCAATCTCTTTTTTCTTTATATTATTTTTCATATTTTGGTTTACTTCAAAACCAAGAATACATGTTGCTCTCCATCAAAAACGTGGAATATAATTAAAGGTTAGTTGTTGGACAATAAGTATATTTAATACTATAACCACATTAAAGCATTCAATTAAAGTGAATAACAAATAATGTTTGTAATCGGGAGGTTAATATGGGTATTAAACATTCCGTTGGTCTATTAGTTAATTCGAAAGCGCCTAAGTTGTATGCACGAATATCGGAATTTTTTTCTTATCTAAGATATTATTCTAGAAAGTATACTCGTCCTGAGAACTACGCAAAGGCATTAGAGAAAAGCTATTACCGAACAACTGGTAAGAATATGGACATCAACCATCCTGAAACATATTCGCAAAAGATGCAATGGCTAAAATTATATGATCCCAATAAAATGAGAAGTGAACTGACAGATAAAGTTAAAGTAAGAGACTGGATTACAAATACAATTGGCGAGCAATATTTGATACCAATATATGGAGTATACGATTCATTCGATGATATTGATTTTGATGTGTTGCCTGATAGCTTCGTTATAAAGACTAATCATGGCTCTGGCTGGAATATAGTTGTGCCAGATAAGAAACAATTCGATAAAAAAGAGGCAAGGAAAAAGATCAACAAGTGGATGAAGATAGATTATTCGTTTTGGACAGTCTTTGAAATTCATTACTCTGCCATCAAACCTAAAATTATTATTGAAAAATATGTCACAGACCATAATGGCGAACTGAATGATTATAAGTTTCTTTGCTTTAATGGCGTATGTAAGTATGTATGGGTCGACTTTGATCGATCAACAAATCATAAACGTAATGTCTACGATATGAATTGGAATCTTCAACCATGGAACCAGTTTACATATGGAAATAAACTGGGGGGGGGTATTCATAAACCAGAAAATTTTGAAGAAATGGCCAATATTGCCAATCAACTGTGCAAAGGTTTTATACATGTTCGTGTAGATTTATATAATGTCGATGGAAAAGTATACTTTGGCGAAATGACATTTACAAATGGTTCAGGCTTAGAAGGCATTTATCCGGAAACCTATGAAAAATACCTCGGAGATGAAATTCATCTTCCGATGGATTAGTTGGGAGAATATGAAAAAGGAAAGTTTAATCAAAAACTATATATATCAATTTCTTTATCAAGCTTTAATTTTGGTATTGCCATTAATAATATCTCCTTATCTTACAAGAACTCTTAGGGAGACATCTCTGGGGATATATACCTATGCGCGCTCGATTTCGTACTATTTTGTGTTAGTAGCAATGCTGGGTATCGTAAGATATGGACAACGAGTTATAGCACAAAATAGTTCTGACGAGGTTAAGCTAAGAAATACATTTTGGAGCTTATATTGTACACATTCTGTTGTATCGATAATTGTTCTAATTGTATATTTAGCATTTGTTTCTTTTGTTGTCGATGAAAATAAAGAAATATATTTGCTGGAATCAATGTATGTAACTTCAGCGCTATTTGATGTTACATGGTTATTTTATGGTTTGGAAAATTTTAAGAGCGTTGTGCTCAGAAATGTAGTTATCAAGATTGTCGAGTGTATTTTAATATTTACAACAATAAAATGTCCCGATGATTTATGGAAGTATACTTGCATAATTGAAGGGGGTATATTGATTGGACAAGTAGTCTTACTTCCCCAAGCTATTCGCCAGGTTAAACCCATTAAGTTTAGTATATCAGATGTTTTTTTGCATGTTAAACCGTTGCTATTATTCTCTGTAGCTGTTATTGCCTCTTCACTATATACTGTCTTTGACAAAACCCTGCTTGGTCTTCTTGATAGTAAATCTAGTGTAGCCTTTTATGAGTATTCGGATAAGATTATCAGTGTACCCAGAACATTTATCGCTATAATTGGTACTGTAATGTTTCCGAGAGCTTGTAAACTTGCCGCAGAGGGTAAAGTATCAGATCAAAGAAAATATATCCAGTATTCAGTTTTTTTTACCGCCTTTATTAGTTTTGCCTCCATGTTTGGTCTGGCTGGTGTTGCTAATGAGTTCGCTAAACTTTACTATGGCAATTCGTTTGAAATATGCGGGTATATAATGATCATAATGTCTCCTATTATATATATTGTTGGTATGGGAGAGATAATTCGTACTCAGTATATGATTCCTAACCATATGGATATTAAGTATAATATTTGCCTGGTGTTAAATGCAATCGTAAATATTGTTATCAGTGTGCTTCTTATACCTGTTTGGGGTGTTTATGGAGCTGTTGCAGGGAGTATTACTGCAGAGCTCTTTGGATTTGTTTTTCAATGCATCGCGTGTAAAAAATTTATACGCATTAAGGACATATTGATTCCGAGCATTCCATTTGCTGTCATTGGTATTATTATGTTCATAGTGTTATGCACATTAAATACTATCTTGCCAAATTCTCCTTCCATGTTTATTGCTAAAACTGTTTGTGGTGGATGTGTTTATATAGCACTGACATTAGTGTATCTGGTGATTTTCAAAAAAGAATTTGCGAGGCAAATTATTTCTGTACTTAAAAGCATGCGTTCCTAAAGTAAGGACGGAGTTAGATGATGTCAAATATCACAAGAAATCATAAAATTGATAATATGAGAGCATTGGGAATGATCCTTATTTTTTTGGCTCATTCTAACCCTCCTTATATTGTTAATTATTTTAGATGCTTTGATGTAATTCTTCTTGTTTTCCTGAGCAATTATATGTTAGATGAAAAGAAAGTATCAACTTTTCAATCATACAAATCTAAATTGGTAAATCGAATAAAAAGGATTCTTTTGCCAACTTACGTTTTTATTACTGTTTTCTCTTTAATAGAATTTGTCGTTTATCGGATTGCAAAAAGGCCTGAATTGTTTGGCTTACATCAGATTATAAATTCGTATCTACTCTGCGAAAACAGCGTTGGATATATTTGGATCATGAAAATATATATCCTAAATTTTGTTGTGGCACCATTTGCTTTTCTCATCATTAAGAAAGCAAATAGTCTCATAAAAACAGTTCTTCTATTGCTTGGTGAAACATTGATTTATGTTACTTGTTATTTACTATATCAAAGAGTTATTCCTCATAATTATATAACGTGGTTAGTATTTGAAGAGTGGATATTATGTTTTATGGCATATTTTATCGTTGGTCAAGAAGCACTCCTTAATAAGACTACAAACTTCTGGGAAAAAAACGGATGGCTGTTTTGGGGTGTAATTCTTTTAATCACCATTGTTATCAATAAGATTTCAAATACACCCTTTGACCCAGTGGGAGGTAAAAGGCCACCGAACGTACAATATCTTTCTTATGGTATTTTTATAACATTGCTTCTATATAAGGTAATGCCTAATGCTAGAGTTCGTTTGTTTGAATGGATAAGCAGAGAATCACTTATGCTTTATTTTATACATCCAATTTTTGTATTAGGCTTGAATGCCTTTAACGCAATAATCCCTAATACTATCCTTGATAACTTCATAATAAAATGGATTGTTATTTTCTTATTTTCTTGCGTTAGTTGGTATTTCATCTCTAATATTTTAACACGTTTTAAATTTAAATCGAGTTTTAATCATTAATAAACTTTAGATAGAGAGGATAATAATATGCCGACAATTTCTGAAGCCTTCAAAAACAAAGCATTAGTCATTACAAGCTGCTCGATTAACTTTTCATTGTTTGTGTAATGCTTATTTGCTGTCATAGGTATTGTATCTAATATAGAGTAGCATTAGAAAAGCACTTTTTTATACGATTTATACGATTCGTGAATATGATTGTGAATTATGCCCTGATTATTTCTTTATCCAAAATAAAGGAAACATTCTGATGTGGATTGTTTCAGGCAGCGATTCATTTTTCGGTAGAACAGCTTGAATGGAGGTGACAAGAATTGGCTGCATCACATATTGCTGGTTATCCAAAGAATATCCAAACTCGATACAAATAAGGCGTACATTCATCTCGATGATGAGAGTGGCTTATTTAGATACATCATCTTATCGAAAAGTGCCAGATAGTTTGTTGAGTCAGGCGAAAGAGTGGTCTCTGCAATACCCGGATGAGATCGAATTTCCCGAGGGATACTTTGGCCTCCTGTTAGCTCGGCTTGAGTATGCACAGGCGAATGATCAGCGAAATGAACAAAGAAGAATCTTCCGGGAGATGAAGGCTGTTGCTCAACGAACGGATTATTCTGAGTACAACGAAGCCAATGAATTACAGGAAACAGTAGATATGCTGGCACGCATTTATGGATACTGATAAAGATAAGGAGACCAAAACCAATATGAACAATATAACAGAAGCCTTCAAGGGAAAGACACTCGTCATCACGGGTGGAACGGGCAGCTTTGGTTCAACCGTCTTAAAGCATTTTCTTACAACCGATATTGGAGAAATCCGTATCATATCTCGTGACGAGAAGAAGCAGGACTGGATGAGGCATACGCTGCAGGCACAGTATCCTGAGCACTGTTCAAAAGTACAGTTTTACGTGGGAGACGTAAGAAATCTGGATAGCGTGCGGGATGTTATGTATGGGGCCAACTATGTGTTCCATGCTGCCGCTCTGAAAGAGGTTCCCTCTTGTGAGTTCTTCCCGATGGAGGCTGTGAGGACGAACATCATCGGTACGGATAACGTGATCACTGCAGCGGTTGAAGCCGGTGTCCAGAGAGTTGTATTCCTCTCCACTGACAAGGCGGCATATCCTATCAACACTATGGGCATGACTAAAGCTGTGGGCGAAAAGGTTGTCCAGGCAAGGGCGCAGAAGGCTTTTGAACGTGGCGGTACTGTACTGGCTTGTACTCGCTATGGCAATGTTATGTGTTCTCGTGGCTCCGTCATCCCGCTGTTCATTGACCAGATCAAGCGTCAAGCACCTATCACCATCACAGACCCGAACATGACTCGTTTTCTGATGAACCTGGACGAGGCGGTGGATTTGGTTGCATTTGCTTTTGAGCATGCAGAGCCCGGCGATCTGTTCGTTCAGAAAGCTGACGCGAGTACAATCGGTGATCTTGCTGATGGTGTTATGAAGGTCTTTGGTGAAACCGAGAAGAGAATTATCGGCTCTCGTCATGGTGAAAAGCTCTACGAGACTCTTGTCACCCGAGAGGAGATGCTTCGCTCCGTGGATATGGGCCATTACTATCGTATCGCTCCTGATGCTCGTGGCTTGAACTATGATAAGTTCTATGTCCAGGGTACTGTACATACCGAGGGCGATGAAGCATATACCTCCCATAATACCAATCGCCTCGATGTTGACGGCGTTGTCAAGAAGATCATGGGTACGGACTATGTTAAGGAAGAGCTGGAAGGACGTCCGCACGCAGTCGAGGCATAATTCTTGACATCTAAAGTATGTTCACTATACTTTATGTGGATGTCAATACATGAGAACAGGAGTATATCGCAATGCAATACCCAACCTGGAAAGAAAACGGCCGAATTAAGCTGATGATCATCGTGGGTACGCGCCCAGAGATTATTCGGCTTGCTGCTGTTATTAAGAAATGCCGCAAATATTTTGATACTATCCTCGTTCATACAGGACAGAACTATGATTACAGTCTGAACGGTGTGTTCTTCAAGGATCTAGGGCTTGCTGATCCAGAGCTGTATCTGGACGCGGTTGGCGCTGATCTTGGTGAGACAATGGGCAATATCATTGCAGCAAGCTATAAAGCAATGGTAGAACTCAAGCCTGAGGCGATCTTGGTGCTCGGTGACACAAATAGTTGCTTGTCTGTGATTGGTGCGAAGCGGTTGCATATCCCTATATTCCATATGGAAGCGGGGAACCGCTGCAAAGACGAGTGTCTGCCGGAGGAGACCAACCGCCGCATCGTGGACATCATCTCTGACGTGAACTTGGCATATTCCGAGCATGCGCGCCGGTATCTTGCAGATTGTGGACTTCCCAAGGAGCGCACTTATGTGACCGGCAGCCCTATGGCCGAGGTACTGACAGAAAATCTGGCGGCAATCAAGGATTCAGACGTTCATGCTCGCCTTGGCTTAGAGAAGGGAAAATACATTCTGCTTTCGGCTCACCGCGAGGAGAATATTGACACGGAGAAGAACTTTACTTCGCTTTTCACAGCGATCAACAAGATGGCCGAGAAATATGATATGCCAATCCTGTACTCCTGCCATCCGCGGAGTCGCAAGCGCCTGGAGGCATCCGGCTTTCAGCTTGATCCCCGCGTGATCCAGCATGAGCCCCTTGGCTTCCACGACTATAACTGTCTGCAGATGAACGCGTTCTGTGTCGTCTCGGATTCCGGTACACTACCAGAGGAGAGTAGTTTCTTTATCTCCATCGGTCATCCTATCCCGGCTGTGTGTATCCGCACAAGTACCGAACGTCCGGAGGCGCTAGACAAAGCCGCCTTTATCCTGTCCGGCATCGATACCAAGGGGTTGCTCCAGGCTGTGGATACAGCGGTGGAGATGGTACGGGACGAGAAAGATGGTGGATCAATACCCGTGCCAGACTACACTGATCTCAATGTCAGTGATAAGGTCGTAAAAATCATTCAGTCTTATGTAGGTGTAGTCAATAAGATGGTTTGGCGAAAAAGTTGATATCCGATGGAAACGAGAAGTATTTGGACTGCATTCAAAAAGGAGTTAGGATACACAACTGCCTCTATTCAGTACGTCGAATTATCTAGACGAATAGCTGATGATCGTGGTAGTATTCTTAAGGGAAGTAGTGTTCGGAGTACGGCAAAACAATATGGGCTTTCAGTCTCAGAGCTTCCTGAAGACTTTAGTTTGCGTATCGCTAAGAGTTATATTATTCAGGTTCATTCTTGTGTTGAGCTTTTTCTAGAAAATTTCCGTCATTTGATCGGCTCGCCAACTTATGCGCTTGAGTATGATCGGCAAATGGATAATCTGCTTCATTGGACGACACTAAATGCTCTAGGCCCAGCATCGTCTTCCAAAGAATATGAGCTTTTATATAGGATATGCGATTATTATCGATTTGTAAGAAATGATATAGTTCATTCTGGAGAAGTCGCAAAAGGGTTGAGGAAATCCTTTAGTGCACTGGCCGGTTTTCGAGATGAAAAGCTCAACGCCCCTAACATGATTGATAGCATCTGCTTTGATGATCAAGTTTTATATGCGCGCTCAGCGAGAACTCTACTTGAAGCTATATATTTTCAAAGTCAATATGATTGGCCCTTAATTGTAGAGAATAATAAAGTGGAATTGAGAAGGATCACTCAAAAGTGTTCGCATAATCCAGAGAAAACCATGCAAAAGGTTAAGAATTATCTCCAGCAAAGCTATCCAATTCCCCAATCAGGAATTCCTGGCCCTTTAGAGTTTTCGTAAGGAACTTGGGCACTAGCTTAACGGCAGAGCCTCCCCCTTCATAAGAGCATGGACTTCCGTGCTTTTATGAAGGGGAAGATCGAGGGTTCAATTCCCTTGGTGCCCACCAAATAAAGTGAGGAAATGTATAGATGAATATACTTGTCACCGGCGCTTTTGGCTTCGTTGGGCGTAATTTGGTCGAAAACTTGAAGAATATCCGAGATGGGAAAAACCGAACCAGACCAGCCCTGCGGATCGACGAGATTTATGAATATGGACGCGAAAGCACACAGGAGGAGCTGGATTCGTATTGCTCCAATGCAGATTTCGTTTTTAACCTCGCTGGCGTCAATCGGCCAAAAGATCCGAAAGAGTTCAAAGAGGGTAATTATGGATTCGCGTCCACACTTCTAGCCGCACTAAAAAGACATAATAATACCTGTCCTGTGATGCTTTCTAGTTCGCTGCAAGCAACCCTTGCCGGGCGCTTTGGAACAAGTGAATACGGACTGTCCAAACGGGATGGTGAAGATCTGTTCTTCTCTTATGCTGCTGAAACCGGCGCGAAAGTCTATGTTTACCGATTTCCGAATCTGGTTGGGAAGTGGGTATGCCCCAATTACAACTCCGCCGTTGGAACCTTTTGCCATAACATTGCCAACGACCTGCCGATCACAGTCAACGATCCCAACGTCGAACTGGAAATGCTCTTCATTGACGATCTGATTGAAGAAATGTACGATGCGATGGAGGGACATCCGCACCGCTGTGACTACCCCGACGTAGGTGAAGAAATAGGCGGACAGATTTTTGACGGGCTGACGCCCTTATGGACTGAAGAGGGGAAGTTTTGTGGAGCCCCAATTACACATAAGGCGAAGCTGGGAAGAATCGTTGAATTACTCCATGTTTTTCATGATCAACCAAAATCTCTTGTGATGCCGGCCATCCTGCCTACTTCTCTCGAATATAAGCTTTATTCTATGTATCTGTCTTATCTGCCGAAAGAGAAAGTGGCTTTTGACCTAAAAATGAACTGTGATGATCGCGGTAGTTTTACAGAGCTCCTGAAAACAACCGACCACGGGCAGTTTTCAGTGAACATTTCAAAACCTGGTATCACCAAGGGACAACACTGGCATAATACTAAATGGGAGTTCTTCATTGTTGTTGCCGGACACGGGCTAATTCAAGAGCGAAAGATCGGAACAAATGAGATTTTGGAATTTGAAGTGAGCGGGGATAGAATACAGGCTGTGCATATGTTGCCTGGATATACGCACAATATCATCAATTTATCCGAAACAGAAAATCTCGTAACAGTCATGTGGGCAAATGAGATATTTGACCCAAATCATCCTGATACATTTGGAGAGCCGGTTTAATCCGGCATTCTCCTTGTATCGTATTGTTGGATTGTAACGGTTATTAGTATATAGATTGCCAGAAAGAAGAATATGCCAAGAAAACCTAAAAGACCATATCACCGGAAAGAAGTTGATCAGCAGATGAATGAGCTGATGGATGTGGTAGTTCGATGCTGGAAAGAGAATGAAAAACCGACAATATCGGGAATAGCAGAAGAGCTTGAACTGAGTCCCGCGAAGGTTCGGAAGCTGCTAGTTACCGCAGGAGTGCGAGACAGAACAGTTTATTATTATTCTGAAGTGGCTGCGAAGGTCCTATCACTATATCAGTCACATGTCTCGTTGCAGGAAATACAGAAACAAACCGGATTGAGCGCGAAATCTGTACAGGGTTATCTCCCATACAGCAAGATAGTTTACGGGCTGGGTAGCATAAGCGCAGAGGCAGAGAGAATTCGGCTGTTCCGATTACGGGAGTCTGCTCTTGTTGAGTTAAGAGAGCACCTTAAGGCTGAAGATATATCAGAATATCTCTGGAGAGCAGTCATCGCGTTTGAGGGATATACCTTTACGACAAATGGCCGAGGAAAAGATAAAACCGGCGCGATCAGCTTTCGTTACTCAGTCAGCCGATCAACCGGAGCAAGCGGCAGACACTTTAAAGGTACTGTTGTACAGGGATTCGGTAATGAGCTTTTCATCGAGGGAAAGTACAAATCCGTTTCTCGTTCTACTGTTGATCTGGCGCTTCAGAACGCCTTGGAAGTGCAAAAACGCGAAGGTTATGTATCAGGCCCGCGAAAACTATGTGTACCTGGGGTGAGATCAAATCTGTACAGTATGTTCTTACGTTTTGGAGTAATCAGTGACAGTAAAACAGACAATCCAGACAGTAAGGCAAATTCTTTGGAATGATGTCAAGTCTGCAGTGGATGGAGGATAGAAATGAACATACGTAGAGGAAAACCGATCTTTTATTGAATCCGATTGTTCAAGATCTTGAAATATGCCAGTATAAAGAGTATTATCAGGGAATCATAAACTTAAATAAGGCTTGGGTTCCAGCACTATTAAGAAAGAGATCTACCATTCCGCTATATGAATTGCACCTTGGAGAAAGACTGAAAGAGGAGCAAGAAAAAATGCCCGAAATGACTGATAAGAAATCTGCCACTAAGTCTAGAATACTTTTTCTGCTTAGGTATCTTCTTGAAAACACTGACGATGAACACGCTCTCAATACAAATGATTTGATTGTTATGCTGGAGAAAAATGGCTTTTCTGCCAATCGAAAAACCGTCCGCGACGATATAGATATGCTATGTGATGCCGGGTTTGAGATTCTCATAGACAAAGAGGGCAAATCGAATTCCTATCATTATGGCAGTAGGACCTTTGAGTTGCCGGAGTTGCGGATGCTTGTAGATGCAGTATCATCTTCGCGGTTCATCAGCGCGGAAAAATCTGACGCCTTAATCAATAAGCTGACTTCACTCACAAGTAAATACGAAGCAGAAAGTCTGGCTGCAAAGGTTTTTACAGCAGATCGAATCAAAGCAGATAATGGCAAGATCTTTCTAACGACAGATGTGGTGAGCCGCGCAATTGAGCAGGAGAAAAAAGTATCTTTTCAGTATTACGATTATCTCCCCTCAAAAGAGAAGGTATTGAGAAACAACGGTGAGGTTTACATAATCAGCCCCTACGCTCTTATCTGGAGCGATGATCGCTATTACCTTGTCGGCTACTCAGACAAGCGCCATGAGCTTACTCCGTTTCGGGTAGATCGTATGACTGTTCCTCAGATCACAGATGAACCTGCGGTTAAGAACACATCTTTTAATCCGGCAGACTTTACAAATAAGGTCGTTCAGATGTATCCCTCCGGCAATGAGCAGACCGTCACTCTACGCTGCAAAAATGAGAATATGCGGAGCGTGATAGATAAGTTCGGTGAAGACATCAAAGTAGATGTGATAGATACTCAGCATTTCACCGCAAAGGTTCAAGTGCAGCCGAGCCAGACTTTTTTTGGTTGGGTATTCACCTTCCGCGGGGACATTGAGATTCTCGGGCCTGATGAGGTCAGGGAAGAGTTTTTCTCCATTGCAAGAAACGTGCTGGGAGAATAGCAGCTGTCAATAGCCAATTTTGCAGAAACGGCAACGTGGTCAAAAAATTGACCGCGTTGCCGTTTCCGCAATTATAGCGGTTGATTTTTGTAACTATTATGTTATAATTCCTATCGTGAACGAAGCGTATACGAAAGGAGACAAGCCATGAGATCGAAGAATCCAGAACTGATGAAAAGCATCCAGAGCTACGTCAATCAGTACTGCTTGGAGACCTCTCGGACGCCATCTGTAGCGGAGATTGCCAATGCGCTGGGAATCAGCAAGGGATGTGCGCAAAACTACCTCAAAGCAATGGACGAAAAGCAGATGATCTCCTATCGAGACGGCGAGCTGAATACCCGCGTTTACAGCAAATGCCGGACAGATCAGGTCGGCGTCCCGATTGCCGGCGTTATCCCATGTGGTACGCCGGAGGAACAGGTGGAGGATGTGGAGGAATATGTTTTCTTGCCCCGGGCATTGCTCGGCCCCGGAGATTTCTTCATGCTCCGCGCCGACGGTGATTCAATGGTTGACGCCGGTATCGACAGCGGTGATCTCGTCGTGATCCGACGACAGTTGGACGCTTTGCCTGGGCAGATCGTAGCTGCGCTTGTAGACGGGGGCAGCACCTTGAAGCGATTGGATTACGACAGTGAGGCAGAGCGATATGTTCTCTTGCCGGAAAACAAGGAGCGTGGCTATCCGCCGATTATGGGAAGCAATATCAGCGTACAGGGGGTGGCAATCAGAATTATCAAGAATATATAACCGCATCACTTAGGAGAAGAACGAGAAAAGCAACCGTACTTAAGAGAGAAACTGGAGCCGAGAACATTTGCGGTTATATTCCAGTAAACACTAATCTGTGGGCAGCGCCTTTCAAACGCGCTCTTGAATGACCCACAGCAGAAACTCAATAACGGTTTTGTTTTCTTCATCCATTTGAGTGATAAAACCATTATCATTTGGAGGGTGTAGCATGAGCGATAACCGTAAATCTTCTGGATATGTTGTGAGCTGCCCGAAATGTGGCAAGGTTCACCAGAAGAGCATAACCACAGAATCCATCATCGTATGTTCACGGTGCGGATATGAGTACTATTTATATTTGAAAAATGGTGTGTATCTTGGCCTTCCGGCCTCCCAGGTCGATGATTCGCAACTCTTTGGGAAAGTTCGGATGTTTGCCTCAACGCTCGACAGCCTGTTTCAGCCGGAAGCGGCTTGCCAGGAGAAGCGCATGTAAATAATTAAAACACAAGTTATTAAATTGAGTGATTCGTTCAACACGCCGTACTGCAAATAGCAGAGGAGCGGGGCGAAGAACAAGAGTTTGCCAACGAGACTGTATTTGACAAGTATCATTAAGAGTCCGGCAAAACGTATCTACAGACCTAACGGCGCAGAAGCCACTGGCTTCATGTGTCGGGGAGCGTGAATCTGTAGGCGTTTTGTCGGGCTCTTTTTTTGTTTTTGAAAAAATTTTGGAGTGTGGTTGCAATTCGCCCCTCTGAGATTGGGGTAAGTGAAAGGAGGCAGCGCTTATGCGTGGGCCAGGCTAAAAACAAACTAAGCAATTCGAGATTTTGAGATTTCGACAGCTCTTTATCAGTAGGAGATAACCAGACCAAACAGGTCTCGGACTCCCGTTAAAAAAAACGGGTGAGTTCGGGGCCTCGTTGTGCTGCGCTCATTCACCAAGCGGTTACTTCCAGTCACGACCACCCGTTTTGCCGAAAGGCAGAAAGGTGGTCAATTATGACTTTACAGGAAGTTATGAATCAAATCCCTCAGAAGAAGTGGAGCACCCGTGCTCCCTCTGTTGCACTGATGCTGGAACAGGATTCCCCGGTTTTCTATGATGCGCTGGACGATGAAACGAGCGCAGCTATTTACAGCAGCGGCTTTGTGCTGTTCCAGAAGGGGGAACATGCGACAGTCTTTCCGCTTCACGATTGCAAGGACTATGTATATAGGACGGTTGAGGAAGAGATCGTTGTTCCTTTCTCAGAGTTTGCAGATCAGCCGTGGCAGATAAGAATCTGCATGGAAGGGAAAGATCGCCTGGTTCATAACATTAACAACTGCAAGACAGGTCGGACGGTTTCGATAGACGCTTATGATTCCGATGACTTGTGGGCGGAGTTCTCTGATCTGGGACGCGGCGATCCTTTGAATACGCTTGTAGATAAAGAGGGTCATGAGGAAGAGATCAAAACGCTTGCAAAAAACATTGCAAAGCTGCAGAACTTTCAGAGAGAGGTCGTGATTCTGTGTGTCATGCTGGGGCATACGCATGAGGAGGCCGCAAATATTCTTGGAACCTCTCACCAGGCTGTATCTAAGAGCTTGAAGAGAGCTTTGCACAATCTGCGGAAGATGTATGGCATTTCCGATGACTATGGCGGTTTTAACCGCTTTTCTCAAAAGAACAAGTAAAATATAGTAGCTAGGCCGCTGTCAGCGCACGGATTTGTGTGTTGGCAGCGGCATTTTTTGTTTTTCAAGAAAAAATTTTCGGAGAGTGATTGCAATTCGGCCTCTGAAATTTGGGGTAAGTGAGGGACGAAGCTCCCGGAAAGGAGGCCAAGCGAAATGAAGATTTAGATACGCGGGCTATACGCCCGCCTGCCCAGCATCAAAAAAACAATAATGAAGAAAGGAAAAAACACATGAAACAGATGAATTGGTTTAGAAGGGCGCTCTCTGGTGCACTGACCGCGGTGACACTGCTGACCACGGTACATGCTCCCCTTCCCGCAATGGCAGCGGAGGGCTGGCCGGAGGATGATCTGGCCGTGTATGTGGATACGCTCCCGCAGATGGAGGAAGTGGCAAATCAGCTTGATCCCGCAGAGCTGGTAAGTGCGGAAGCCTATACGGTGGAGGCCGGTTCGGAGGTCAATTTGGCAACGGACTTTACCAACATCAGCTATGACGGAGAAAAGGTCAAGGTCAGCTTCTATGAAGCAAAAAACGGCGAGGGCCAGGATTTCTCCACAGCTCACGCTGACAGCTACAAGGCGACCTACTATGCGGAGCCTTATAGCGGCAATCCAGCCTATCGTTTCAATCGCACGGTCACGGTGATGGAGCCGGTTGCCGTCGAAGAAGATACGCCTTCGGATAATCCCGCCGAGGAAGTTACGGAAGTTTCCGAGGACGCAAGCGGTGACGAAGACCCGGACGCAGACTTGCCGCCTGAAATGGCGGAAACTGACGATGAAGCGGACGAAGCTGCACTGATCGAGGAAGATGAGGCCGCTTTGGAAATCGCTGAAGAATCCATCGTCGGTGCTCCTGCTGATGCAACGATTGACGAAGAGGCCGGAATGATCGCCGATCCCGATGATGGCGCTGACGCCCCCACTCCCATCGCGCCTTTGCCCGAAGAGGATATGGTCGTTGTGAGCGAAGAAGAGATGAGCGCCATGCTGGAAGAGGCCGAAGATCAGGTAACAACGGATTGGGAAACCGGCATGACGGTATCCGGCGTCCTCATTTGGGCTTCTGAGAAGGAAAAAGTCAATCTCCTTGGCATGGATTCCGGCGAGTCGGTGTCCTTCAGGATGCCGATGCTTCAGAGCGCTACCACAGCCAGCACGGAGTATGTAAGCATCACAAAAGGCGACAATTATTATTATGAGACCTACGGCCTCGGCAGCTATGTCACCTCTCCCTACTATATCGTGTTCGGAAATGTCTCGGCTGTTGCTTTCTGTGTTCAGCCCGCGCTGCCCGGTCCCGGTGATGGCGTTTACACCATTGAGCGGGTTTGGGACAACGCAGATCTCGCAAAGGTGATCTACTACGGCACGGATGCCAGCGGGCGGGATAACTTCTATGACAATTACTATCCGGGCTATTCCACAGTAGTTCGATTCATTATCACACACATCGCGGCCTCTTATGCAAACGGCAGTTCGGACGCTTTCACGGGAGCCAACGAAACGGCCCAGGAGCTGGCCATGCAGCTCTACTATTATGCGGTCAGTCAGCCGGAAATCCCGGATATGGCTATGTCCTTCTCCAATCCCAGCGTCGCCGCGTATAAGGACGGAGATATTCAGAGAACGGAGAATGTCACGTTCAACGCGGATTCCAGCCAGAGCATTGTGATGAATCTGCCCGACTGCGTGGTATTTCATAACGTGACGACAGGCGCAACGAGCAATCCCGGTGCCAGTGTAACGGTAGTTGGAGGCACAACCTTCTATCTGTCCGCGCCGCTGTCTCAGACAGGCGATTCCGGTGGAAGTTGGTCTTCTACCATGCGCGGAAGCATTTTGGAGGATTACGCAGCCTACAAGATCACAACCGGCTGGGATGTGCAGGATTTGGCTTTTGTCTTTGGCGAGAGCTCTCAGTATGAGCAGACGGTCAGTTTTAGCGTGTCATGGCTTTCTCTTGCCCGCATCTTTATTACCAAGACGGACGAGGCCAGCGGTAAAAATCTGGCCGGTGCGGTGTTCGGCGTGTACTCCGATCATGGCTGCACAAATCTCATTGTTCAGATGCCCGCAACGGATGCAAACGGTTCTTCCTCCGTGGAGATCACGGCCACACAGGATACCGTGTATCTGAAAGAGATCACGCCGCCGAAGGGTTATGCCTATACAGCCTCGGCGCTTAATGTGAGAGTGGTAGCCGGACAGGATTCCAGTCTGACGATTACCAACAAAGAAATCAAAGGCAGCCTGACGATCTGTAAAGAAGGCGAAGTCCTTACCGGCGCGACAGTGGCAGAGACCGGCGTTACCTTCTACTACGAGAATCGCCGTCTTCCCGGTGCAAGCTATCGTGTGAGCGCCGCCGAAGATATTGTCGCTGCTGATGGGACGGTGGTCTATCGGCAGGGCGAGGTTGTCGCAGATAATCTTGTCACTGGCAGCGACGGCTCCGTTACCATTTCCGATCTTCATCTTGGCACTTATGCTGTGACGGAGATCGGTGCGCCGAAGAACTATATCAACGAGGGTATGACAAAAAAGACCACCCTTACTTCCACTGATCCCTCGCAGGAAATCGTCATGGATTCTGTGACCTTTGAGAACGAGCGGCAGCGTGTCATCGTGGCAGCTGAGAAAAAGGATAAGCTGACCGATGCGGTCATCCCCGGCGCTACCTTTGGCCTTTTTGCCGGTGAGGAGATTCTGAGCTATACCGGGGAGCTGCTGATGAAACCGGATACCCTGATTGCCGCTGCTACCACCGGAAACGATGGCGCTTGCAGCTTCTGTACCGATCTCCCGCTTAACTATAGCTTCTATGTGAAGGAGCTGACCGCACCGACTGGCTACAAGCTGAACAGCAGTGATACTTACTCTTTTACGACCTCCTACACCAATGAAAAAGAAGAGACGATCTGTTTTTCTCACTCGTTCACGAATGAGGAAATCCGCGGTAGCCTGACGATCTACAAGGAAGGCGAAGTCCTTGCTGGTGTGAACACGTCTGAAAACGGCGTTACTTTCCAGTATGAGGTGCGCAGACAGCCGGGGGCGACTTTCAGTGTCTATGCCGGAGCGGAGATCAAATCCTCTGGCGGTAAGGTAATCTATCACAAGGGCGATCTTGTGTCTGAAAACCTTGTAACCGGCGTGGATGGCAGCGTCACGCTAAATGATCTGTTCCTGGGAACCTATACCGTCGTTGAGACCGGCGCGCCGCGCAATTTTGTGACTACGGGCGAAAGCAAGAATATCACCCTGACTCTGGAAGCTGCGTCCGGCGAAGCGGTCATGGGGAGTGTGACCTTCCGCAATGATCGGCAGAATGTGTCCGTTGTCATCAACAAGGTGGATGATTCGACGAAGAATCCTCTGCCCGGAGGCGTCTATGGCCTGTATGCTGCTGAAACCATCAACAGCGCAGATGGAGATGCCCTCGTCCAGAAGGATGCACTGATCGAGAAAGCGACGACGGATGCAGATGGCACTGCTGTCTTCAAGGCGGATCTGCCGCTGAGTGCAAGTTACTACGTCAAGGAGCTGCAGGCCCCGAAAAAGTATGTCCGCAATGAGACCGACATTTTCACCTTCACCGCCGCTTACTCGGAGGATACGGAGCCGGAGATCAAGTTCTCCTATACCTTCGAAAATGAGCGCGTCAATGCCCACATTGATCTGGTGAAGGTGGATTTGGAGACCGGCGAAAAGACGCAGGGCGATTCCTCGCTGGAGGGTGCGACCTACGGCCTATATGCCAGAGAAGACATTGATCACCCGGACGGAAAGACCGGCGTGATCTACGAGAAGGATTCTCAGATCGCCACGCTGACCACGGATAAGAATGGCACGGCATTTATCGAAAATCTGTATCTTGGAAAGTACTACATCAAGGAGCTTGTCCCTTCGGAGGGCTATCTGCTGGATGCCACAGAGTATAACCTGGATTGCTCAGATGAGGGTGACCTGGTTCAGACGGTCAAGCGATCTGTTACATCAAAGGAGCAGGTCATCAAACAGCCGTTCCAGATCATCAAGGCGGCAAACAACGGTAAAACGGACGCTGATCTGCTGAGCGGCGTGGGCTTCACCGCCTATCTCATCAGTTCCCTGACGCAGAACGCTGACGGCAGCTATGACTGTTCTCACGCGGAGCCTGTTGTGATCGCGGAGGATGGGAAGACGGAAATCTTCACCGATGGGCGCGGGTACGCGCTGACAATCCCCATGCCCTATGGAAAGTATCTCGTGCGCGAGACCACGACTCCGCACAATTTCTCACCGGTGGATGACTTCATCGTGACGGTCAGCGAAAACAAGCCGACTGAGCCGCAGGTCTGGCGTGTGCTGCTGGATGAGGAGTTCTCGGCAAAGCTCAAAATCGTCAAGAAAGACGATGAGAGCAAAAAGCCTGTTCTGATTGCGAATACAGAGTTCAAAATCTACGATCTGGATAACAAGAAATATGTGGAGCAGGTGACGACCTATCCCGAAACAGTAGTCCACAAATCCTATTTTACCGATGCCAATGGCTATTTGATTCTCCCGAACAATCTTCTGCCCGGACACTATCGGGTTGAGGAGGTCAATGCCCCGGAGGGCTATACGCTGAACACGGCGGGCGTCGAGGTCATTATCGACTGTGACGCGGCCTATGAAATGGACAGCGTATCCGGCGACGCGATTATCACGGTGGAGCTGGAGAATCATCCTGTGAAGGGCAGACTGGAAATCAGCAAGCAGGGCGAGGCGCTGAAAGGCTACGGCAAGGACTTTCTCTATGAGCTCCGGCCGCTGGCTGGTGCGGAGTTTGCAGTTTACGCCTCTGAGGACATCTATACGCCCGAGCATCAGACGGACGCCAATGGTAACCGTATCGTGATTTACGCGAAGGATTCTCTCGTTACTACGGTTACTACGGATGAAAACGGAATGGCGGTGGTCGAGAATCTGCCCCTCGGTTCCTACTATGTGAAGGAAACGAAAGCGCCGGTGGGTTTCGCGTTGAGTAATCAGGTGCAGGCAGTCACATTTGCCTATAAGGACCAGAAAACGCCTGTGATCGAGCGCAGCGTGGAGTTCGTCAATGACCGACAGAAGGTCAGTATCTCCGTTGAAAAGCAGGACGCGCAGAACGGAAACAAGGTGTCCGGCGCGGTATTCGGCCTTTATACCAAGGAGGCGATCTCTGTCAACGGGAAAGTGATCGTGGCAGCGGACAAGCTGCTGCAGGAGGCCACAAGCGATGCGCAGGGATTGGCGATCTTCCATGTGGATCTCCCGCTGGGCTACCTGTTCTATGTCAAAGAGCTTAAAGCGCCTGCAGGCTTTGTCTCGTCCGATGAGGTGCTGGAGATTGCCTCCGAGTATCAGGGACAGAATATTCCTGTTGTTACGCTGACGGCGGTAAAGAAAAATGAGCCTACCAGGGTCTCTGTCACAAAATCGGATATTACCACGGGCGTGGAGCTGGACGGCGCTACGCTGACCATTCTGGATAAGAAGGGCCATGTGGTCGAGAGATGGACTTCCGAGCGAAACAAGCCGCATATTATTCAGTATCTGACTGTCGGTGAGACCTATACGCTGCGAGAGGAATATGCGCCGTATGGGTATCTGAAGGCAACGGACGTGACCTTTACGGTACAGAACACCGCTGAAATCCAGAAGGTCGAGATGAAGGACGATGTTCCCACGGCGCTGCTGATCGTGACTAAGAAGGGCGAGTTCCTGGATAAAGTCACGGTTGGTACTACGGCCAAGGGCTATATGGAGCATATCTTTGAGTATGTGACGGGGAGCCTGACGGAAGTGACCTTCGAGGTCTATGCCGCCGAGAATATCAAGGCTGCGGACGGTGTAAGCGCCAATCACTACAAGAAGGATGCACTTGTCGGAACGATCACGACGGACAGTACCGGCGTGGCCACTCTGTCCAATCTCCCCGTAGGCAAATACTATGTGAAGGAGGTCAGCACAGCGCACGGCTATGTGCTGGATCAGGAGCTTCGCTACGTCGATCTGAGCTACCGAGATCAGAATACACCTGTTGTGTCCTTCGATGAGAACTGGCAGAACAACCGGCAGCGAGTGACGGTTCATATCCAGAAGGTCGAGAAAGACAGCAACAAGCCTCTTGCGGGCGGCGTTTTTGGCCTGTTCACCGCCGAGGATATTAAATCGGCCACTGGCAAGACGCTGGTAAAGAAAGATACCATCATCGAACTGAAAAGCACGGACGCAGAGGGCAAAATTGTCTTTGTCGCAGATCTTCCCGTGGACGGAAAATTCTATGTACAGGAGCAGTATGCCCCGGATGGATATGTGACCGGTCATGAGAAGAAGGAGTTTACCTTCGACTACGGCAATGCAGATCAGTCGGAGATCGTCTATGAGTTCGTTTTTGAGAACGAGCCCACGACGGTAGCTTTCTCAAAGCTGGAAATTACGAGCGAACGTGAAATTCCCGGCGCACATCTGGAACTCAGAGACAGCAAGGGCAATCTGATCGAAGAGTGGGTATCTTCGGAAATGCCGCATATTATCCAGAAACTTACGGCTGGCAAGGAGTATTCGCTGACCGAAACCAAGCCTGCGGACGGCTATGTAACGGCTGAGAAGGTGAACTTCACCGTTGAAGATTCCTATAATCTCCAGAGAGTGGAAATGAAGGATGATGTGACAAAGGTGGAGATTACCAAAACGGACATTACCACTGGTAAAGAGTTGCCCGGCGCGAAGCTGACGATTCTGGACAAGGATGGCAAGGTCGTGGCAACCTGGGTTTCCACGGACAAGCCGACCTTTATTGAGAAACTCCCGATTGGCGATTATACGCTGTGCGAGGAGTCCGCGCCTGACGGTTATCTGAAAGCGGAGAACGTGAAGTTTTCCGTGAAGGATACGGGCGAAATCCAGAAGGTTGAGATGAAGGATTCTCCTATCAAGACCCCGGAAAACCCGGAAACGCCCAAAACCGGCGACCTGTATAAGCCGCTGCTGTGGGCAGGCGTTGGTGTGCTTGGCGCTGCGCTGCTGGTCACCAGCATTATCGTGGGCAAGAAGAAAAAGTACAGATAAGTCCTGAAACCAAAGTTAACAAGACTGTCGGGGTTCCCGGTCAGAGATGGCCGGGAACTTTTTTTGAACTTTTTTTCGGAGAGTGATTGCAATTTGGCCTCTGAACTTTGGGGTAAGTGGAGGGCGCAAATGGCTCCCTTCGCTGTACCTTGAAAAACAAGCACGATTTGCTTCATACCCTGCTTTTCAGAATGATACAGCCAGTGAGTGCGCATTCCTGCGCGCCTCTGTCTGGAAATACGTCGCGGAAGAAACGGGACAGGAACGGGTCTGAGACGGCAGGCAAACGTAAGGCTAAAAACAATATCAAACAGCAGATACTATGCGGCGGAGTGAAAGCAGTTTCGTAGAAGCTCCGCCGTATGAATGTGCTGCTTGGCACAGAAAACAAACAAAAGGAGGCGGCTTAAAATGATTCAGTTTATTGCAGGCACATTGTTTGGCATCTTCGTCTGCGCGGTGATCGTGATCGTGGGGTGCTGTATCTATATCGAGAAAAAGCACCCCAAGATTTTTGCTCAGTTCCGCGCAGAGATGCTGGAAGCGGAGGGCGACGCAGGGTGAAGATTCTGATCGGAACCGGCTGCGGCCTCCTCGCATTGGGCTCGGCTACGGCGTTGTACTGCTGTATACGGGTCGGGGCGCTGCACGATCAGTGCCTTGAACAGCCTCCGAATGAACACGGAAAGGAGGTCACCGAGTATGGCGCACAAACAGATACCGGATAGGCCACAGTATTCACAGGACAAGCCAACGTCCTGTGAATACTGCTATTTCTGGCAGGGGAAAAAGTATGGCTGTGAGCTGAAGAGTTGCTATTATCTCCGGCCCGAAGAGCCAAACCGACAACAGCCCACGGGAGAAGTGAACTGTAAAGACTGCTCATATGGTAAGCACTCTCCCTGCATCGGATATTGCCTGGTGAAGATCATGCAGGAGCTGAAGGTGGGGAGATATGCCGAGTGAGAAGACAGTGTATTTTCCCTTCCACTATGGCAACGAGGCTGAAAGCTACACCTTTTACCGAGTGCCGAAGATCCTGTTCACGGAGAAGGTCTTTGACCATATTTCCACAGACGCAAAGCTGCTGTACGGTCTTCTTCTGGATCGGATGCAGCTATCCTTGAAAAACGGCTGGGTCGATGACGACGGCAAGGTGTTCATCTACTACCGGGTAGAGAGCATCATGGAGGCTTTAAGCTGTGGGAACAAAAAGGTGTCCAATCTGCTTGCGGAACTGGATGACAAGCGAGGAATCGGCCTCATTTCACGGGTGCGGCAGGGACTTGGGAAACCTGACCGCATTTACGTCCACAAGTGTGTTTCTCCAGAGCTGTCAAAAAGACACGTCCAGAAGTGTCAAAACGACATGTCTGGAGATGTCATTCCGACACTTCAAGAGATGTCAAAAGGACACGCTAATAATACTGAGATAAATAATACTGAACTCAGTGAGACTGATCTTATCTCTTCGGCGTCCGCCGGATGGGATGAGAGCGGGATGGAGGAACGCGAAGCCTATCGAGAGTATTTCCTTGATAGCTGTTCCTTTGAGGTTCTGAAAACAGATCGCCCGTATGATCGGGACATGCTGGACGAAATGCTGGAGCTGCTAGTCGAGGTGTGCAGCAGTACACAGAAGACTATTCGCATATCCGGCGATGAAAAACCACTGCAGGTCGTTAAGAGCCGGTTTATGAAGTTGGAAGAGGAACATATCCAGTATGTGCTTGACTGCTTTCGTGACAATACCACGAGGGTAAGAAATATCAAGCAATATCTGCTGGCGTCACTCTACAATGCTCCGATGACCATCGGCAGCTACTACACGGCGCTGGTGCAGCACGATATGTACGGAAAAGAAACAGAAGGGAGATGAAGAAATTGAGAGAAAAAACGCTTTCAGACTATGTAGGGCGGGAGAATGCGAGAATTCTTGAAGAATCCGGCTACCATACCAGGGACGACCTTATGAACGCAAAAGCTGTTGATCTTCTCCTGCTCGGCAGTTTTCCCGTATTCAGTTTGGAGATGCTGATTGCAAAGCTGTACAAGGAAGAGCATCCGAGAAGCAAGATTGACGTTGAAGATCTCTTTGAGGAGCCCTTGGATGAGGTTAAAGTCCTTGGCTTGACTGAGTATGATGATCCAACGCCGAAAATGAAGAGAATGACGCTGCGGGAGATCTGCGAGATCCCAAGTATGGACGGAGAAAAGATCATCGTTCTCCTGCGAATCCTCCATAACGGTACGATCTCAAAAAAGCGTCAGGATACATACTACGAGATGCTGGGCGAGAATCGCGCTCCTTTTAATGAATCGCCCTGGACCTGGTAAGAAGAATATCGAACAAAACAGAAAAGAAAGAAGAGGGTGAAAATGGAAGACCTGATTGAGGTAAGTTTTGGAGAGGAATATCCGACAGTTTCCGCACGGGATTTGTATGTCGGATTGGAAATCAAGACGGATTTTCGACATTGGTTTCCACGGATGTGCAGCTACGGTTTTACGGAAGGCATCGACTACAAAAGGCTGTGGCAAAAAAGACCGACCAAGGGAGGGCTCCAGACGGTATCCGAGTACCGAATCAGCATCGACATGGCAAAGCATATCTGCATGATGCAGCGCGATGAAAAAGGGATGCTGTACCGCCAGTATTTCCTGGAGTTGGAGAAAGCATGGCAGTCACCGGAGAAGGTTATGGCGCGGGCACTTCAGCTGGCCAATCAGCAGGTGAAAGAGCTGACCGGACAGGTGCAGGCGCAGAATCAGCAGATTGCAAGGCTCAAGCCAAAGGCAATCTATCTGGATATGATTCTCCACTCCCCGTCGCTGGTGCTGATTACGCAGATCGCAAAAGACTATGGTCTGAGTGCCATCCGGCTGAATAAGCTGCTTCATGAGTGGGGCGTCCAGTACAAAGTCCGGGATCAATGGATATTGTACGCTCAGTATCAGGGGCGAGGCTACACTTGCAGCACGGCGATAGAGGTTCGACGTGAAGGGCATCTTGAGGTCAAGTATCAGACGGAATGGACACAGAGAGGTCGGGTGTTTCTATACCAGCTTTTGAAATCGAAAGGCTATCTGCCTGTTGTCGAACAGCAGATCGGCCTCATGGATACTGCCGGGGCGTTGCTGCTTCCGGCAGTTTATGATTCCGGGGAGGGAAAGGAGGTGCAGGATACTCATGCAGGAGGAAGTGAATGAGAAAACCATTGCGCTCTGTATCAAGGGCGGCAAGATCACTGCAGATATTCTGAAAGCGGCGCTGCGGAAATATCTCCAGGAGATGGAGAAAGAAAAAGCCAAATCCCAGCAGAAATCGCAGGCGAAGAAGGAGCAGAAGACTCAGGTCGTCAAACGCGGCAAGCAGAGCATCAAAAGTATGCTGGATAAGGGCAGCGAGCTGTCCAACATTGAGATCACAGATAACAACATCCGCTCCTTTGAGCGTGTTGCCCGCAAGTACGGCATTGACTACAGCTTAAAGCGGGACAAATCGACTGATCCGCCGAAGTATCTGGTGTTTTTTCGAGCAAAGGACGCGGATGTGATGACCGCCGCCTTTAAGGAATACTCTGGAATCACCCTCCAGAAGAGCAAGCGGAAGTCCATCAAGCTGCGTCTCCAAAAGGCCATTGAGAAAGCAGCCAAGCATCGGGAACGGGAGAAAACCCAGCAGAAGGATCGGGGGCAGTCGCTATGAAGCAAAAGAAAAAGCGAGACTTCCCGGCTTTCCGCAAAGCGCGGGATGCGCTCTTTAACAGGTTCGGCCCAGTCAATAAGACGCGGCTTGTCAGTCAGAGCATCCCCTATGTCATCATGTTCTACTTAGTGGACAAGGAAGCATGGCTGTACCGGAACTGCATCGGCGGCACCGCCTTTGATAAGCTCATGGCTGTGCTGATGAATTTCGGCCTTCCTTTTCAAAACCCAATGCCGAGCCTCCACTACAATGATTTTCTTGTTGGTCTTGCTGGCGCACTGATTCTGTGGGCCGTCGTGACCTATAGGAAGAAAAATGCCAAGAAGTTCCGACAAGGAGAGGAATACGGCTCTGCACGATGGGGAAATGAAAAGGACATCCAGCCCTTCATTGATCCCGTTTTCGAGAACAACATCATCCTCACGCAGACCGAGCGTCTGACCATGAACAGCAGACCCAGCAAACCGCAGTATGCGAGGAACAAGAATGTGATCGTGATTGGTGGTTCCGGCTCCGGCAAGACGAGATTTTACGTCAAGCCAAATTTAATGCAGATGCCCGAAAAAGTCAGCTATGTGGTCACTGATCCGAAAGGAACTATCGTAGTGGAGTGCGGAAAAATGCTGGAGAAGGCCAAGTATGAGATCAAAATCCTCAATACGATCAATTTTAGTAAGTCCATGCATTATAACCCCTTCCGATACATTCGCAGCGAAAAGGATATTCTGAAGCTGGCCAATACCATCATCGCCAATACGAAGGGCGAGGGTGAAAAATCTTCTGAGGATTTTTGGGTCAAAGCAGAGCGCCTTTTGTACTGTGCGCTGATCGGATTCATCTACTATGAAGCGCCGGAGGAAGAACAGAACTTTGCAACTCTTTTGGAGTTCCTGAACGCTTCAGAGGCCAGAGAGGACGACGAGGAGTTCAAAAATGCCGTCGATCTTCTCTTTGAAGAACTGGAGGCAGATAAGCCGGAACACTTTGCTGTAAGACAGTATAAGAAGTATAAGCTCGCTGCCGGCAAGACGGCAAAATCCATCCTGATCTCCTGTGGCGCTCGCCTTGCTCCCTTCGACATTCAAGAACTTCGGGAGATCATGTCCTACGATGAGATGGAGTTGGACGAGCTGGGAGAACGGCGGACCGCGTTGTTCGTCATCATCTCCGATACGGACGACACATTCAATTTCGTCGTGGCGATCATGTACACTCAGCTATTTAATCTGCTCTGCGATAAAGCGGATGATGTGCATCACGGCAGACTTCCGTGCCATGTGCGGCTGCTCCTGGATGAGTTTGCGAACATCGGTCAAATCCCCAAGTTTGACAAGCTGATTGCCACGATCCGCAGCCGTGAGATCTCTGCTTCTATCATCTTGCAGTCGCAGTCGCAGTTGAAGACCATTTACCGGGACGCTGCTGAAACCATCATTGGCAACTGCGATACCATGCTGTTTCTCGGAGGCAAGGAGGGCAGCACCTTAAAGGAAATCTCTGAAACACTCGGCAAAGAGACCATTGACCTTTACAACACTTCGGACACACGCGGGCAGGGGCGCTCCTACGGCATGAACTACCAGAAGACAGGCAAGGAACTGATGAGCCGGGACGAACTGGCAGTCATGGACGGGAACAAGTGCATCCTGCAGCTTCGCGGTGTCCGTCCGTTTTTCTCGGATAAATTCGATATTACCCGCCACAAGCGGTACAGGGAGCTATCTGACTACGACAAGCGAAACACCTTTGATGTGGAGAGCTTTCTGAAATGTGAATTGAAAATGGGACGGGAAGAAATGGTCGATGTTTATGAAATGGAGATCAATGCAGAAGATCTCGGAGAGGAGGAAGCCAAAGAATGAAGCGATATACCCTGCCGCCCATCCGGGCAGCTCCCTGGGGATAAAAGACCCACCTTTATCTCCAACTATCCACAACAAATATAATAAGAAAGGAAAAGAGCCAGCTTGCGCAGCACCGGAATATTCTCCGGTGCTTTTTTTGTTTTGGTGGGCTTTATCCAAGCTGACTTCGGTAATTTTATGGCATTTTTCAGCAGCAGTATTCAGATCCTTCAGACCCTCGTGACCGCTATCGGCGCGGGCCTCGGCGTATGGGGCGTTGTCAATCTTCTGGAAGGATATGGCAACGACAATCCCGGCGCCAAGAGCCAGGGCATTAAGCAGCTCATGGCGGGCGGTGGCGTCATCCTCATCGGCACTCAGCTTATTCCCCAGCTTGCTACCCTGTTCTAACTTCGGAAAGGAGAGACAAAATCCATGCTCGACTCGGTATTCGAGGCAATCGAAGAATGGATCAGGACTCTTCTGACGAACATGGTGGATTCCAACCTGACGACGATGTTCGCAGATGTGAATGAGAAAACGGGACAGATCGCGTCACAGGTTGGACAGACACCGCAGGGCTGGAACAGCGGCATTTACAGCATGATACAGAACTTATCCAACTCGGTAATCATGCCCATCGCGGGCATCATCATTACCTTTGTTCTGTGTTATGAGCTGATCTCCATGCTGACGGAGAAAAACAATATGCACGATATTGATACATGGATGTTCTTCAAGTACTTCTTCAAGATGATGATCGCTGTGTATCTGGTCAGCAATACCTTCACGATCACAATGGCCGTCTTCGACCTGGGGCAGTCGGTGGTGAATTCCGCTGCCGGTGTCATATCAGGGGAGACGGCCATTGATGTCTCCACACTGATCTCTCAGATGGATACCGTGATGGAATCAATGGAGATCGGAGAGCTGGTTGTGCTGGCATTGGAAACCCTGCTTGTCAGCTTCTGCATGAAGGTCATGTCCATTGTGATAACGATTATCTGCTATGGTCGCATGATCGAGATCTATCTATACACTTCGGTTGCACCGATCCCCTTTGCCACGATGACCAACAGGGAGTGGGGGCAGATCGGAAACAACTATTTCAGAGGGCTGTTCGCTCTCGCTTTTCAGGCTTTCTTGATGATGGTGTGCGTGGGTATTTATGGTGTACTGGTCGCTACGATTCACATTTCGGCAGATATACATGCCGCGCTGTTCGGAGTGGCCGGGTACACGGTACTTCTGTGCTATACCCTGCTCAAAACCTCTAGCCTGAGTAAGCAAATTTTCGGAAGCCACTGATCGGGGAAATAAGAAAGAAAGGAACCATTCGAAGGCGGCGATCCCCGCATGAAAGCGCCTCGGACACAGGAAAACAATGGCGTATGTAAGCGTACCCAAAGACCTCACGAAAGTGAAAAACAAGGTGGCGTTTAATCTGACAAAACGCCAGATCGTCTGTCTCGGCATTGCTGTAGCAGTGGGCTTGCCCTTCTACTTCCTGACGAAAGGAACGATAGGCACCAGCAACGCGGCAACCGGCATGGTGCTTCTGATGCTCCCGGCATTCCTCTTTGCTATGTATGAAAAGGATGGGATGCCGCTGGAAAAGGTGTTGATGAACATCATCACAGTTCAGTTCTTGAGGCCGGATATCCGGTGCTATGAGACGGAAAACATGTACGAAACGCCGGAGCCCATGAAAGCTCCGGTTCAGACCACAAAGAAGGGAGGAAACAAGCGTGTCCGAAAGAAATGACTATGACAAGGAAGATATGTTCCAGGCTACCTTCGGCAAGCGTCCGATGACCCGTAAGGAAAAGCGACTGGCAGAGAAGGAGGCCATACGGCAGGCTAATCTCGACGCCAAACTAGCCAAACAGCGGGCCAAGATGGAAGCGAAGGAGGCGAAGCGCAGACGCAAGATAGAGAAGAAATACGGTAAGCACAGCGCAGAGCTCTCCGGCACTCATTCCATAAATACGTCGGCTTCTGCCTATTCGGGCGGCGGTAAGCATCAGGCAGCGCGTCCGGCTGAGTCAGCGAGACCTGTGAAGCAACAATCGAAACAGCCTGCGCCGGTGAAGAACAACAGGCAGACTACCTATGACGCCAGCGCCGCAAAAAACGCCAAAGCCGCGAAGGAGAAGCGGATCTCCGCACAGCAATCCATTCCCTATCGTGAGATGGGGCGCGACGGTATCTGCCGTGTGCAGGACAAGCTCTATTCCAAGACCATCCGCTTCTACGACATTAACTACCAGCTCGCGCAGAACGAGGACAAGAACGCCATCTTTGAAAATTGGTGTGATTTTCTCAACTACTTCGACAGCACGATCTACTTCCAGCTCTCTTTCATCAACCACAAGACCAACATGACGGAATATGAGCGAGTGATCCGCATTACCCCGCAGGACGATGATTTCGACGACGTTCGCATGGAATACGCGGAAATGCTGAAAAATCAGTTGGCAAAGGGCAACAACGGCCTGATGCGCAGCAAGTACATCACCTTCGCGGTGGAAGCAGACAGCGTGAGAGAAGCGAGGCCGAAGTTGGAGCGTATCGAAGCAGATATTCTCAACAACTTCAAGGTGCTGGGCGTGTCGGCATTTCCGCTGAACGGCGTGGAGCGCTTGCAGATCATGTACGAAACCTTCAATCCCGATCAGAGCAATCCCTTCACCTTCAACTACAATCAGCTCATTTCCAACGGCCTGTCCACCAAGGACTTTATTGCCCCGACGAGCTTTACCTTCCGAAACGGCAAGTACTTCATGATGGGCAGCACCTTCGGTGCGGCGAGCTATCTCCAGATTCTCGCGCCGGAGCTGACAGACAAGATGCTGGCTGAGTTTCTGGATATGGATAAGAACCTGATCGTCAACCTTCACGTTCAGTCCATCGAGCAGATGAAGGCCGTCAAGCTGGTCAAGAGCAAGGTAACGGACATCAACCGCATGAAGATTGAGGAGCAGAAGAAAGCGGTTCGCTCCGGCTATGACATGGACATCATCCCTTCTGATCTGATGACCTACGGCAATGAGGCTAAGCGGCTCTTGGAGGATTTGCAGTCCCGGAATGAGAGGATGTTCCTGGTGACGGTAATTTTCCTCAATACAGCGAATACCAAGCAGGAACTGGATAACGTGGTGTTTCAGACGGCGGGCATTGCGCAGAAATACAACTGTGCGCTTCGCCGTCTGGACTATATGCAGGAGCAGGGCTTGATGAGCAGCCTGCCTCTGGGCTTGAATCAGATCCCAATCAAGAGGGCGCTGACTACGACCTCCACGGCGATTTTTGTGCCGTTCACGACACAGGAACTGTTCATGGAGGGCGAATCGCTCTACTACGGTTTGAACGCGCTGTCCAACAACATGATTATGGTGGACCGGAAAAAGCTGAAAAACCCGAATGGCCTGATTCTTGGCACACCCGGCGCTGGCAAATCCTTCTCAGCCAAGCGTGAGATTACAAATGCCTTCTTCGTCACAAAGGACGACATTATCATCTGCGACCCGGAGGGCGAATACTACCCGCTGGTTCACGCGCTGGGCGGGCAGGTCGTTCATATCTCCCCGACAAGCCATGACTACATCAATCCAATGGATATAAACCTCGACTACTCCGACGATGATAACCCGCTGGGTTTCAAGTCGGATTTTGTTTTGTCTCTCTGTGAGCTGATTATGGGGAGCCGGGACGGAATCGAGGCCGAGGAAAAGTCCGTCATTGACCGCTGCCTCCCGCTGGTGTATCAAAAATACTTCTCTGATCCTGTGCCGGAAAACATGCCAGTTCTCGGCGATCTCTATGACACGCTGCGAGCGCAGAAGGAGGAACAGGCACAGCGAATTGCTACGGCGCTGGAGATCTACGTCAATGGTTCTCTTAAGGTCTTCAACCATCAGACCAATGTGGAGCTGGGGAACCGTATCATCTGTTTCGACATTAAAGACCTCGGTAAGCAGCTCAAAAAGCTGGGGATGCTGATCGTCCAGGATCAGGTGTGGAACCGTGTCACGCTCAACCGCTATGAACATAAATCCACCCGCTACTACGTTGACGAGTTCCACCTTCTGCTGAAGGAGGAACAGACAGCAGCCTATTCCGTTGAAATCTGGAAGCGTTTCAGAAAATGGGGCGGTATCCCGACAGGCATCACGCAGAACATCAAAGACCTGCTGGCCTCCCGCGAGATCGAGAACATCTTTGAAAACAGCGACTTCATCTACATGCTGAACCAGGCATCCGGTGACCGGCAGATTCTGGCCAAGCAGCTCAACATCTCCCCGTATCAGCTCTCCTATGTGACCAACAGCGGAGAGGGTGAGGGGTTGTTGTTCTACGGGAACATCATTATCCCGTTCAAGGATCGCTTCGATAAGACTCTGAAGCTCTATTCGCTGATGACGACCAAGCCGGAGGAAGTTGAAAAGCGCATGGAGAGAGAAGAAACAGACGATGAGAATGACACCAAGACCTGGCATCCGTCCGAGGTTCGGGCCGTGATCGCAAAGGAGGCTGAAGCAGAATGAGACGATGGATTTCCGGCATCTTATTTATCGTTTCTCTCGTCCTCCTGTCCATCAGCATCTATTTTCTGATGGGGATGTTCCGTGAGTATAAACAGGCCGATGAGCTGAACGGTAAGCTCCAGCAAATCCATGAGGCAGCAGCGCAGACCGAAGAAACAGCAGCACCGACTCCGTGGCCAACCTCAAAACCTTTCGTGACGCCAGCGCCGGAGGAAACTCCTGCGGTTGAATCTGAGGAAGACACCACGGAACAAACTGCTCCCACGCGAGAAGTAGATGCCGGCCTGTTGACACTCCATGAGGAGAACTCCGATTGCATTTACTGGCTCACGATCCCGGACACGGTGATCGACTACCCGGTGATGTTCCGTCCGCAGGATAAAGACTATTATCTGAGGCGGGATTTTTACGGAGATTATTCCGGGAGTGGAACGCTGTATATGGACGAAGACTGTGATCCGGAATGGGGCGACAATCTGATCATCTATGGTCATCACATGAACAACGGAACCATGTTCGCAGCTCTGGAGAATTACAAATCCAGAGAGTTCTATGAAGCGCATCCGCAGATCACGCTACAGACGCTTCATGGAGAAGAGACATACCGTGTGATGGCTGTGTTCACGACGCCGGTTTACACCGGCAATGATTTTGCCTATTACAATTTCACGGTCACGGGCGATCCATTAGTATATGAAAATTTCGTAAGGGAATGCCTGTCACGCTCTCTTTACGAAACGGGAGAAACCGCTGTCTACGGACGGCGGCTTTTGACTTTATCCACCTGCGAGTATTCGCAGAAGAATGGTCGGATGGTCATTGTGGCTGTCCGCGTACACAACAAGGCGTAAGCCGGAAAGGAAAACATAATGAAACAGGAAAAGAGAAAAATGAGCCATCTGAACGTGCTGAATGCACTTCGGAAGAAGAAAAATCGGCTCGATAATAGCCTGAACTGTGAAGACATGGACAGCAACTTCATGAAATCGATGGATGAACTGTTGGAATCCGATAATTTCACCCAGCATCCGTCGTCTGATCGAGCCAGGGTATTTGACGGGATAAAGATTGAGGACACTGACACTTTGATGATGGACGATATGATCTCCCTTGCCCACATGGTTGAGCATCTGGAACAGATCCTGATGATGGTTTCCACCGGAAAGATGTGTCCCCTGCGCGGTATGAGAGAGGCTGGCGAGATGGTTGATCGTGCTGACTCTATACTGGAGAGCTGGTTTCAGTATTTTGGTCTCGACGCCTGACTGCTGAATCTTTGTAAAGAGAGGCAGAAACAAGATGGCAGAGAGAAAGTTTGAAGCTAAAGAGCGGACAGTCAACAAAATGACCCGTGAAGGCTTGACCGAAGAATCGCTGGCGTCGGGAGCCTCCAGACGGGTGAGCAAACGAACAAGTGAAGTCCTTTCCATGAAGGAGGGAGATATATCCACGGATGCCGGAGCAATCCGGCATTCGCTGGACGCTCCAGATAATCGTCATAAGCTCTACGCCGAAAAGAATAGTGCGGGCAGCGAAGAACAGCCAGAGTCTGACATTGGCAAGAAGCAAAGACATAGGAAGTACAGACAGATGGCCGAGCGCGGCGAGAGCGATGCCATAGGTCTGGATGAAGGATCGCTGGAAGGAGGAATACAAAGTGATGAGCGATCTTTTGATGATTACGGAAGGCAGCGTAAAGCACTCCAAAGAGGGCGGGCTGAGCGTTACCGTGAAGCAGAAGAAGCAGAATCAGACAGACGGGGGAAGCCTTTGCAGAGTGAAGTATCCGCGGAAAATTCCGGGGACGAAGGAGCCGAAGAAGCAGAAGAAACGCTGACATCGGAACACTCTGCGCGGATGGAGGGGATGCGCGGTCATTCTGCTGCGTTTTCCGAAACCTCGGCAAGATCGGCGGCGGAGCTGCGTCATGACCGCAACAAAAAGCAAGTTCAGAAATACGCGGCCAGTGAGAAGCGAAAGAAGCTGTCCCATGAAGATGCGCCCACAGAGACCAGTTCTCTTTCTGATCGAAAAGATGAAATCGTAAGCAGACAGAAAAAGGAACGCTATAACCAGGAACAGCGGAAACAGAAACAAGCTGCTGATACGGGGAAAAAGAAGTCAGGGCGCTTATCCTTCGATGATGAAGATCCCGGCGGCGCAATGGTGCATGGCAGCGGAATGGGGATCGGAAGAAGAGCGGTAGAAGCGGCGGCTGGAGCTGCCGCTTTTGTCGCCCATTCCAAGGTCAATGAAGCCGAGGACGAGAACTCCGGCGTTGAGGCGGCACACGCTGCCGAGCGTCTGACCGAGGACTCCGTGAGGCGATCTGCTGGAAACAGTCTGAGACATAGCAAAACCAAAGAGGACACTGTTAGAAGAAAAGCTGACGAACCCGGTCTGCACCGACTGAGATTTGGCGAAGAATCAATCGAAAAAGCCAATGCAGCCAAGCAGGAGACTGAGAAGAAAACGACGATCCGCAAGTTCTTTCAGAAACAGCGGTATCGGCGTATGTATGCCGCGGCCAAGAAAGAGGAAAGGACTGTGGAGCAGGCGTACAAAGCCAGCCAGAACTTTGTTGCGAAAGCTGCAGCGGTGGTCAAAGAGACCTTTCGCAGAAACAGCAAGGTCTTCATCGGCCTCGGTATCCTCGGATTGCTTTTCATGCTGATGGCCTCCACAGTCACAAGCTGCACAGCGGTCATTCATGGCACCGGAAGCAGCGTGATCTCCACTACTTATGCCTCAACGGACGCAGAAATTCATAACGTGGAAAATGCCTACAGGAGCATGGAAAACGCTCTAAACGCGCAAATCAATTCCATCAGCTCGCGCTATCCCGGTTATGATGACTTCCGGTATCAGATAGATGAGATTTCCCACAATCCCTATCATCTGATCTCCTATTTCACGGTGAAGTACGGAGAGTTCACACTTTCCCAAGTCAGAGCTGAACTGGAGGAGATCTTCCACCAGCAATATGAAATCAGCACGCAGTCCGATCAGATTACCGTTACCCATACGAAGATGGTGCGCGTTGGAGAATCCCTTGGGCGTGTCGTCACAAGCGGGTATTGCAGTTGTCCGATCTGCTGCGGTCAGTGGTCAGGCGGTCCGACCGCAAGTGGCGTCTATCCTACATCTAACCATACCATTGCCGTTGACGCGAATGATCCCTTTGTTCCGATAGGAACCCATGTCGTGATGAACGGAGTGGAATATGTGGTCGAGGATACCGGCGCATTTGCCCGGTATGGAGTTCAGTTTGATGTGTACTACGACAGTCACTCGGCGGCTTTGAATCACGGGCATCGCACATGGGAGGCTTATCTGGCTGACAGCAACGGCAGAAACGAGGTTCAGGTCACGACGACAGAGACCGTCAATCGGCTTAGCGTCATGCTCACCAACAAAAATCTGGACGTGATACTGCGATCCAGAATGACGCCGGATGAAATCAAGCGATATGACATTTACAATCGCACCTTTGGCAACAGGAACTATCTCTTTGATCTAAGCTCTCTGCCCGGATACGGCCCGTATAACAGTTATACAATTCCCCCAGAGGCGCTGTCTGATGAACGGTTTGCGAGGATGATCCGCGAAGCAGAAAAATATCTCGGCTATCCCTACGTCTGGGGCGGCTCCTCTCCGTCTACCAGCTTTGACTGCTCTGGGTTTGTCAGTTGGGTCGTAAACAACTGCGGGAATGGCTGGAACTACGGAAGACTGACCGCCGAGGGGCTTAGACAGGTCGCGGCTTATATATCGCCGGAGGCTGCAAAACCGGGGGATCTGATCTTTTTCCAGGGGACCTACGACTGCGGCGGTGGGGCAAGCCATTGCGGAATCTACGTTGGCGATGGGATGATGATCCATTGTGGAAACCCAATTCAATATACCAGCATCAATTCTGCCTACTGGCAAGCCCACTTCCTGCAGTTTGGCAGACTCCCATAACAGCACAAGGAGGCAAAGAAGTGAACAAGAAACTGAAACGTCTGATCGAAGATGAGGAAAGCACAATGGCGAAGATCGAGGAACTGCAGGCACATCTGAAGGAAGTTCGTATGGCGCGTAAACAGGAAGAAGATCAAGAGATCGTCCGCAGCGTCCGCGCCCGAAAGCTGGGAGCGAGAGCTTTGCTCGACCTGCTGGAGGGTATCCAGGAAGGCCGCGTTGTGATCGAACCAGCTGCCGATCCCGAATCGGATGAAACAGCCACGGATAAAGATCAGACCGAGAAACGAAAAGGGCAAAAGAATACAGGCGCGGAGGATGCGCCGGAAAGTGAGGAAAACCATGAATAAAAGAGTTAAAACGCTGCTGGTCACGTTTGTTGTGCTGTTCTGCTTTATGATGTGCAGCGCCGTGCCTGCGTTTGCCTACGTTGACCCGGAGTGGGAATCGGGGAAAGGCCCGGAAGAGACGGCGTATCCTACGGAATCTGCTGTCGTCATCTCGGAGCCTGCACCCACGCCTACGACGCCGGAGCAGGCATTCTCTACGCCGGGAAACGGTGACTTGGGCGATGCGATTACATCCGGAAAGAAGGATTTTTACACTATCCATACCAAGAACAACAATACCTTCTATCTGGTGATCGACCATGCCGGAAACGTAGATAACGTGTATATGCTCTCCTTGATCGACGAAAACGATCTGGCAGAGTTCATCACGGAAACCGAAAAACAGCCGGAGGAGTCGCAGCAGACTGTGGTGTTGCCGGAGCCGACTCCGAAGCCTACATCGGAGCCGGTTGTAACCCCGGAGCCGAAAACCGAAAACAACTCTAATCTGATGACTCTTATCATCTTTGCGGTGATCGGCGGAGGTGCGGCTTTCTTCTATTTCAAGGTGTATAAACCGAGAAAAGAAGCTGAACAGACCATCTCCGAAGGGCTTGAAACCGGCGGCGACGGCCTGAATACCGTGAACGAAGACAAAGAAAACCAGTAAAAAGGATACAGGCGTAGAGTCGTAAGGCTTTGCGCCTGTTCTGCGAAAAGGAGGTTTTGTATATGTATTTGGTAATAAGTGAAAAACCGAGCGTCGCTCAATCTATCGCAAAGGTGATCGGCGCTTACAAAAAAGAAGACGGGTATTTGGCCGGACGTGATTGCCTGGTCAGTTGGTGCCTTGGTCATCTGGCTGAGTATGCCATGCCGGAGTCCTATGATGAGAAGTACAGGAAGTGGAGCTTCGACGATCTCCCGATCATCCCGGATAGGTGGAAGCTGGAAGTGGCAAAGGACAAGAAAACTCAGTTCTCTGTCCTTAAAAAGTTACTCACCAGGAACGATCTGGAGTATGTGGTCAATGCCTGCGATGCCGGACGGGAGGGCGAGTTAATCTTCAAACGTGTGTATGATCTCTCCGGGAGCCATATCCCGGTAAAACGCCTGTGGATCTCCTCAATGGAGGACACGGCCATCCTGGACGGTTTTGACCATCTGAAAAGCGGTGAGGATTATAAGAACCTGGCAGATGCTTCGGTATGCAGAGCGCAGGCTGACTGGTTGGTGGGTATGAACGCAACAAGAGCCTACACGAAGACCTATAATCAGCGGCTGACCGTGGGCCGGGTACAGACCCCGACGCTGGCTATGCTGGTTGAGCGAGGCAAGGAAATCGAGGATTTTCAGAAGAAGCAATACTTCATCGCTCATATCCAGACGGACGATCTGGATGCCGTTTCTGCTCATTTCAATGACCGACAGGAAGCAGAGCGTATTGCCGATTTGTGTGACGGAGAGATGGCCACGATCCAGACGGTGAAAAAAGAAGCGAAGGCGGTGAATCCGCCAAAGCTTTATGATCTGACCACGCTGCAGCGGGAGGCCAACCGCCTTTTTGGATTCACGGCCAAACAGACGCTGGATGTAGCACAGTCGCTTTACGAAAAGAAGCTGATTACTTATCCGAGAACGGACAGCCAGTATTTGACCGAGGACATGGAGGAATCGGCAAGCAGCATCATTCAGTTGCTTAAATTTACGCTCCCCTTCATCTACGACAACGGATTCCCATTTGATCTAAAGCGGGTGCTGAACAGCAAGAAGGTTTCTGACCATCACGCCATCATTCCCACCGCGGAGATTGGCAAGGTAAAGGAAACTGATCTGAGCCATGAGGAATGGAGAATCCTGATGATGGTGGCTACTCGCCTGCTCTGTGCTACAGCTGAGAAGTATCAGTATATCGCGGTGAAAGCGGAGATCGAATGCTGCAGCCAGCTCTTCACTGTTACCGGAAGAACGGTCACAGCCCCCGGCTGGCGTGTTTGCGAGGAAGCTATGAAGAGATACTTCCAGACGGAGGAGGAAAAGGACGAAGAAGAACCTGCGAGCATCCCGGAGCTGATCGAGGGACAGGTGTTGCCTAGTGTTAAGGGCAGAGTGACCGAGCATTGGACGAAGCCCCCAAAGGCATTTACCGAGGATAGTTTGCTGGCTGCGATGGAACGTGCCGGCAGCGCGGATATGGATGATAATGTGGAGCGCAAGGGCTTGGGAACGCCTGCAACCCGCGCAAGCATCATTGAGAAGCTGATCTCCAGCGGCTATGCCGCAAGAAAGAGGCGGCAGATTATAGCGACGGAAGGAGGGGCAAAAATGACCGCCCTTATGCCGGACTATCTGAAGTCTGTTCAGATGACTGCAGATTGGGAAAACCGGCTGCTTCAAATGGAACGCGGCGAGACCTCGGCAGAAGATTTTATGACGGACATTTACGCGCTGATCGACAGAATCCTGGTGAGCTGCAAAGAGGTTCCAGAAGATATGCGGAAACGCTATACCGAGGCGAATAGCAGAAACAAGGAAGAGATCGGCAAATGCCCGGTCTGCAGCGGTTCCGTTATTGAAGGCAAGAACAAGTATTTCTGCTCCAACCGGGACTGCTCTTTCGCCCTCTGGAAAGAAAACCGTTTTCTGAGCTCCATGAAGAAAACTGTCTCCAAGAAGATGGCGGCAGAACTGCTGACAAAGGGGAAAACCCACGTCAAAGACCTTTTTTCAGCGAAGACCGGGAAAACCTTTGAGGCGGATCTTCTGATGACCGTCAATGACGGGAAACCGTCGTTCAGCCTGGAGTTTCCGCAGAGAAAACCCAAAAAGTAAGAGGAAGGAGTGAAGTATCCAATGAACGATTTTTCTATGCGGGCGTTTATCGCCAATTTGGATAAGTACAACGAGGGAGAGCTTGTCGGAGAGTGGGTCAGTTTCCCTGTAAGCCAGGATGAGATGCAGGGTGTTCTGGACCGTATCGGCATAGGGGAGAGCGACCCCTTCGGAAATATCTATGATGAGATCTTCATCACGGATATAACCACGACCCTCCCGCGAGTGAGTGAGATTATAACAGCCCACGAGAACGTGGAAAAGCTTAACTACTATGCTGCTTGTGTACAGGCATTGTCGGAGGAAGAGTTCGCCAAGTACAAGGCGGTGCTGGAGGAAGGCAAAGAGATTCCCGAAAAAGGCATCGACGGCCTTATCAATCTCACCTTCAATCTTGACCGATATGATGTGATCCCGGCTGTGCGTAGTGCAGCCGGGATTTCTCTGCGTCCCATGACTGAGACAGAGAGAATGTACAGCTACTCTCAAAGCTCACAGATTGAGGGGCAGACTGGTCTGATTGGGCATTTGCGCGGGGATATGGACTTTGACGGCAACGGATTTTTCACATCCTGGACTGACCACCGACCAGACCTGAAAACCAATGAGTTTACGTTGGAGTTTGAAACGGTAATCAATGCGCTTCGATCTGATCCGGCATTTGGCGGAATCCTGAAAAACCGATCCTCTCTAAACCGATATGGGCATAATCATCCCCAGAGTGCCTTTACCGAAGACTATTTCACAGACTTCGGCTTTCGCGCGGACACGAAAAAATACAGTTATTTCCTGCGCTTGAACGGGCGGCAGGGCGATTATAACCTGTACTGCTATGCGTATTATCGTCCTTGGCTGGAGCAGCACATGGAAAAAGCCAAAGCGGGCATCCGCTTCATCACACCGGACTACAAAGAAAAGTTCCGATTGCCAGATGGAGGCCGCATCCGTGTTACGGATGCGGAGGGCAAGATAAGAGAAACTACTTGCCGCTATCTGGATGATTATCATATGGAGACTGCCGGAGGCAACATCTTTCATATCGCGGAATATGCCGAAAGGCTCCAGTTGCATGGGATAACGGTCGAACCGGTTTCTCCTGTTATAGAACCGAGCAAACAGAGAAAGCCTGTATGGAAACGTGTTTATGACGCGGAGCTGGATAGCATCCCGGAGGAATACCGCCTGCCTACAGCGGGGCTGGAAGAACTGAAAGAGCGCGTGATCAGTGCGATGGAAGTTGCTGGATACGCTTTCAATAAGATCGAGACAGACTATGGATGCCTGCGATTTAATGGTGAGGGAGGTCAAGTCATCTTCGGAGGCTGGAAAGAGGCAGCAACTTGGCTGGAAAACGTATTTGTCGATGACCCGGAGCTGAGTGATAAGGTGTCGGCGGCGCTTCATCCGAATGGGCCGGAAGAAATGACGGTGCTGGTCGTTGAACCAAAGAAAGAACCCTATGTGAAGACGATCCCTTCCGGATTGGAATCCCTACAGCATGAGGTCGGCGGCGACATTGAGGCGGTGTACCCGTTTGAAGACCCGGTTGCCTTGATCGTCAACGAAGAGGGAAAGCTCGAAGGGCTCCCTTTGAATCGCGGCCTCTACGATGATGAAGGCCGTCTTTACGATATTACTTCAGGAACGATGCTTGTTGTCGGACTGGGTGAAGACAACTTCTCTTCGCTATCCCCTGATCTCTTGACGAAGTATGAAGCTGTGTACCAACAGCCGGAGATGTTCATCCGTATCAACAAGGAGATGCGCGTGTTCTCGATCATAAAAGAGGGGAAAGAAGAAGCGGACAGGCTGGCGGATGGCATCGTGCAGCTCTTCACTGACAGCGGCTTTGAAGGCTATGTCAACGCAAGCCCAGCACAGCTATCCCAGACCAAAGAGGCGGTTTCCATCATCCTCCGATCCGGTGAGGACTACTCACTCCGTCGAAATCTGATCGAGATCTCCGAAAGCGGGTCAGATTGTTCAGATGCAGCAAACACGCTGTTGACCCAACTGGACAGTTTCTATGAGAAGCAGGAAACACCGCGCTATACGCTTTATCAAGTTAAGTTTGAGGGCGAGAATGTGCGTGACTTTGCTTTCCGTTCTTACGATGAGCTCCAAAAGGACAGTCTGACCGTTGATGCCGCAAACTATTCCTGCGTTTATTCCGGCAGGCTGACCGAAGGGCAGACGCTGGATGGTCTCTATGAAAAGTTCAATCTTCGTCGTCCGACGGACTTTCTCGGACACTCTATGAGTGTGAGCGATGTGGTTGTTCTCAGCCAAAATGGAGAGAATCAGGCATATTATGTGGATTCCTTCGGATTTCAGAAAGTCCCGGAGTTCCTTGAAACACAGCATACTGGCAAAGAGCATGAAGCTTCGATTGACAAGGGAACGGAAAGCCGTGGCGCGCCTGAGAATAAGAGAGTATCTGTGTTGGGACGACTTCAAGAGAAGAAGAATGAAGCAGAGAAGCTGAACAAGCAGCGACAGAAACCGGAAAAGTCCAAAGGGCTTGACCGAAGTTAAACACAAATCCCGTGGGATCTGCGATGTGAATCCCACGGGATTATTTCAATGAGCTGGAGGTAGACATGGCAAAATTTAATGATATTCGCGCTTTGGCAGAAATCCATGCACGAGCAATCAGTCGATCACCACGGGACTGGACGAGCTACCTGGATACCGCCGCAAGGCTCTATCGCTATGACTTTGCGGATGGTATGCTGATCCATGCCCAGCGGCCGGGGGCAACGGCCTGCGCGGAGCTGGAAGTTTGGAACAGCAAGCTGGCGCGATGGGTAAACCGTGGCGCAAAGGGAATTGCTCTGATCGACGATACTGGCCCCCGGAAGCGGCTGCGTTATGTGTTCGATATTTCGGATACCCATCTTGTAATGGGCGGGCGCGACCCGTGGCTTTGGCGAATCAACAAGGATAATGAAGATCGCATCATCAATCATCTGACAGAAATCTATGACATTGATCTTCCAGGCAAACCATCGCTGTCGGAGGTGCTGATGGAATTGGCAAAACAGACAGCAGAGGAAAACCTGGACGATGCGATGGATGGACTCAGCTATGAGGTCAAAGACTCCTTCTTAGAAGAACTGGACGAGGACACCATTCGTTATCAGTTTCGTACTCTTCTTACTAACTCGGCCTTCTACATGATGGCGAAACGCTGTGGCCTGGAGCCGATGGATGTTCTGGAGCCGGATGATTTTACCGGCGTCACGGATTTCAACAGTCTTGCGGTTCTCACATTCCTCGGAAATGCTACCCATGAGATTGCCGAGCCTGTATTACGAGACATTGGCCGAGAGCTCGCTGCGCTTCTCCGGGAGCAGCAGAGAGAAAAAATGCAGCAGGGGCTTGCAAATTCTGCAAACAGAGACTATAATGAATTTAGCACTTTAAAGCGAGAAAGTGAAAATGAAAACCATAATGAAGGAGACGATACAAATGACGCAGAACATGGAAATCAGCTATCAGCGGAAGGGGGACTATCTGTTCCCGAATCTGATGATCGAGGACAGCCCGGTGACTTACGGGAAGTACGGAATGCTTCGGAAGAGCTTTCTGAAGGAGAACAAGAGGAACTGGTATCAGAGCATGATGTTGACCGGGAAGCTGGAGAGTCATCTGAAAGAGATCGACGAGACGGCGAATACGAGACTGGAACTCATGACCTCGCAGATGGCGAAAGCAGAGGGCGTGACGGAGAAGCTGAAAGCGGCGGACCCGATGACCTGGGTGGCGAGGATGAACAACATTCAGAGCAGAGCCGAAGAGATCATCCTGACGGATTTGATCTACAGCTAATCGAAGAGACAACTGAACAGGATTTGACAGAAGCAGAGGACGAAGTTGCCTCTGCTTTGTCTTTGCCTGAGCTCCCTACTGCAAATGCCCAAAGACGGATGATCGAGCAGCCGATGGCCGCGCTTTATGCGGGTGAAATCAAAATCCCGTCTGATGTGGTAGATGAAATCCTCCGTACCGGAAGCAATCACGCCAGAAGTCAGTTGCGTATCATTTATAACTACATGATCGAGCAGTCTTCGGAAGACTATACCGATTTCGTCCGGCGTGAATACGGCAAGGGAGGCAAAGGCTTTGTCATTGATGGCCGAGCGTATTCCGTTTGGTTTGATGAGTTGGGGATGCAAATCGCAGTCGGACATACGGTGGAAGATAAGATTCTGGATAAGGCATTTCTGTCATGGGACGATGTAAGCGGCAGAATCCAGCAGCTTTTGAATCAAGGCGAGTATGCCCCACAAGTGGTTTTGGATGCGGCCAGAGGCAATGCGCTCCATGAACATGCTGAGGCGCTTTCCTTTATGGAGGGCGACATGGCCGAGGGAGTCTCTGAGCTGGTGTTTGACGATATGGAGCTGTTTTCAGGTGGATACCCGGACAGAACCGAGAGAATTGAGAAGTATCTTTCTCAGCAAGGGAACGTAGTTGACCTTGTTGACCGGCTGGAGGGCCTTGCGGCGGCGTATGAAGAAGATCCGTCTGTCATGCGCTTCAAATACTATGCGCCGGATCGGATGCTTGCTCAGTTTCGGAAGTTTGCGAAAGAGGCTATTCCCTTCGAGGCACGAGACGGTTTTGCATGGAATGAGCATGAAATGTTCATTACGCAGGATGAGATCGACGCTTATCTTGCCCGTGGTGGAGCCTATTCCAACAGCCGACTGGCAACGTACTCTTTCTTTTTGAACCATGAGGACAACAAAGAGAGAACAGATTTTATCAAAAATCAGTTTGGCATCGGCGGCTCCAGCCATGCCCTGTCCAGCGCGGACGATTCCCATGCGGACTACGGCTCGAAAGGGCTGCGTCTGGAACGTGGGAATTACGGAGCGCCTTACGCCAAAGTTGAAATGACATGGACGAAGGTTGCCCAGCGGATTGACTACCTCATCAAGAACGATAAGTTCATGACTGCAAAAGACTTCGCTGCTATCCCTGCCTATGAGCGTGAGCAGATGGCGGCTAAAGTCATCTGGTTCTTTGACCGGCTTCCTTCAGAAATCGAAAGGCCGTACAAGGGCAGTATGTTCGATTCCAAAACAAGGGAAGTGGAAGTTCCAGCAATTTTGGAAGACCCGGAGCGCACAGAACAACTCCTGCAGCAAATGGATGAAGTGCTGGCGGCGCTCCCATTGGACTCCGAATGGTACAAAGAGCGAGCGCAGTATCTCTCTGATCTTCATGGATATGTTGACGGTACATTCACCCTTTTCCCGCAACCCATTCAGGAGGCCGAGACCATTACCGAGGGGAACGGTCAACTGACGCTCTTTGACGTGATCGGTGCTGGTATGGAACCGCCTATCGAACAAGCAGCACTGGATGCAATACCTGTGGCAGAAGAGCCAGCGGCACAAATCACGGAAACCAAAGAGCCTGTTCCTTATGAGACAGAAGAGTTCGGACGAATGAAAACCATTGTGATCAATCCGCATATCACGGTGGATCGCTATGGGACAATCGGAGATTTCTATCTTACCTATCGCAACCTGACAAGGTTTACGTCGGACGATCTTGATACGGTGCTGCAAGTAGGAAGAAGGCTGAATGAGCTTGAAGAGGAGGCGGATGTTACATTTCTGCCCGAAGAACAGGTTGAGCAGGTCTTGGCAGAAGCGAGAGGTGAACAGCCGCAGCAGACATTGCAGCCACTGACAGCAGAAGCGGCAAACGAGTATAACGAATTGAAAGCGCAGTACCCAGATGCGCTGGTTGGCTTTGAACAGCATGGGCATTATGAGTTCTATGGAGAAGATGCCCGCAGAGCAGCAGAAATACTTGGAACAAAGCTCCTGGATAAGACCATTCCCGGCGGGACTGTTTCTGTCACGGGATTTGTGTCTGGCCAATGGGTAGCCAACGCCAAAAAGCTATGGGGCAAAGGGGTGGATGTGTATCTTGCCGGAGAGACCGAAGACGGGAAGCACGAGCAGACAAAATACCTGTTGGCAAAGGACTATCTCCCCAAAGGCGCGGTTGTCCATATCGACGGGCGCGAGTTCTGGATCGACAGCGTGGACTTTGCTAACGACAGAGTGAGTCTTCAGGATATGACCATGCTGCGGCAGGCCAGATTCCCCATTTTCCGGGATGAGCCGATAGAGTTTGTCCGTTCCTATCTGGAAGAGGAACAGCCGACCATCGCACAGATCACCGCAGAGATGGCCGATCAGCTTCGCGCAGAAGAAGAGCAAGCGACTGATCGCATTACCGATGTTGAGGATTCCGAAAGAGCCATGACAGATCCCAAAGTCGAAGCAGATGTGTTTGAAGCTCTGGAGGCGACGCATACTGCTTTTGAGGATTATTCCCCGGAGCAGATGGATGTGATCTACTCGGCGGCTGAGAAAGGCTATGATCTGGAGCCGCTTTGCAATCCCGCATTTTCCCCGGAACAGATGCAGCTTATCTCGGATATTGAGGGACGAATGGAGGCGCGGACAAGAGCCTCTTTCCGAGAGGTATTCGACTTCATCACAAAAAACGAGTTGTCCATCGGCGCAATCAATGATCTTCGTGCGGCGAACAATCTTCCCTTGGAAGATGTGCCGGATGAAAGTAAAGTTGAGACGCCTACTGAAACCAAACCTAAACTGCGAGAAATCGTGATTGACCTGACCCCGCGTGAAAAAGGGCCGGAGTACAAGCAAGAACCGATCAACTTTCGCATTACCGATGATGACCTCGGCGCTGGCGGGCCGAAAGCAAAGTTCCGTGCCAACATGGATGCTATTTATCTCCTGAAGAAGCTGGAGAATGAGGGCAGACTGGCAACCCCGGAGGAACAGGAAGTGCTTTCCCGCTTCGTGGGATGGGGTGGCATTTCAAAAGCCTTTGACGCGGAGAGCCGGGAATGGTCGGGAGAGTTTGCGGAGGTCAAGGCGGCGCTGACTCCGGAGGAATACCGGGAGGCCAGAGCCTCGACGCTGAATGCCTTTTATACATCGCCCACGGTTATCAAGGCCATGTATGAGGCGCTTGGGAATTTTGGACTCTCTTCCGGTAATGTGCTTGAGCCGAGCTGCGGTGTCGGCAACTTTATGGGTCTTGTTCCGGAGAGTATGAACGACCTGCGAATGTACGGCGTGGAGCTGGATTCCATCTCCGGCAGAATAGCGAAGCAACTTTATCAGAAGAATCAGATTGCTGTTCAGGGCTTTGAAACAACAGAGTTCCCGGACAGCTTTTTTGATGTGGTTATCGGAAATGTCCCCTTCGGTCAGTACAAAGTCAATGACAGAAAGTATGACCGATATAATTTCCTGATCCACGACTACTTTATTGCCCGTTCTCTGGACTTGACCAGGCCGGGTGGTGTTGTTGCTGTGATCACTTCATCGGGTACGATGGATAAGCAAAATGAATCAGTCCGTCAGTATCTGGCTAACCGTGCAGATCTAATCGGAGCAATCCGCTTGCCGGACAATGCGTTTATGAGGAACGCAAACACCGGTGTTGTGGCAGATATTCTATTTTTCCAAAAACGAGACCGAGCGGCAATCTCAGAGCCGGAGTGGGTACACCTGGGAACTACCCCGGAGGGATACAGCATCAACGAGTATTTCGTTCAACATCCTGAAATGGTGCTGGGCGAGTTTTCCACAGAGAACACGCAATATGGGAAACAGGAAGTGACGGTAAAGCCCATTGAAGGGGCGAATCTTGCCGATCAGCTCCATGAGGCCATTGGCCATCTGAAGGCCAGTATTGAGGAAGTCGAATTGACAGATTCAGAACTGGATGAAGCAGTCGATACCTCTATCCCGGCAGATCCAACCGTAAAGAATTTCAGCTTCACGAATGTGGAAGGCAAAGTCTATTACCGAGAAAACAGCCGAATGAACCGAATGGAACTGCCTGCTGTAACAACAGAGCGTATTCTTGGCATGATCGAAATCCGTAATACGGTGCAGAAGCTATTGGACATTCAGCTGAACGATGGCAGCGACGCGGAAGTGGCGCTGTTGCAGCAGCAACTCAATGAGCAGTATGACGCTTTTACGGCACAGTACGGCATAATCAGCAGCAGCGCGAACAAGCGTGCATTTCAACAGGATTCCAGCTATTGTCTGTTATCTTCTCTGGAGGTCTTGGACGAAGAAGGAAACATGGAGAGAAAAGCGGATATTTTCTCCAAGAGGACGATTCGTAAGGCAGAGCCTGTGACCTCGGTTGACACGGCGAGTGAGGCACTGGCTGTTTCCATTGGTGAGAAGGCTGGTGTGGATCTTCTTTATATGGCGGAGTTGACAGGAAAAAGCGAAGAGGAAATCGTTGAGGAACTGCAAGGTGTAATCTTCAAGAATCCGCTGACCGACCAATACGAGACCTCCGACGCCTATCTGTCCGGGAATGTTCGAGAGAAACTGAGAGTAGCCAGACAGTTCGCAGAGAATAACGAAGATTATGCGATTAACGTGGAGTTTCTGGAAAAGGTTCAGCCTAAAGAGCTTGATGCTTCAGAAATTGAAGTTCGCCTCGGTGCGACTTGGGTAAAGCCTGGATATATTCAACAGTTCATGGGCGAGCTGCTTCAGACGCCGTGGTACTTACTCGGCAGAGATATTCAAGTGAAGTATGCGGAGATCACCGGACAGTGGAACATCTCCGGTAAAACCAGAGATTCCTATGGCAACGCGCTTGTGACTTCAACCTACGGAACCAGCAGAGCAAACGCCTATCGTCTTCTGGAAGACGCGCTCAACCTGAAAGACACCAAAATCTACGACAACATAGAAGATGCTGACGGTAAGCAGCATCGCGTCCTCAATAAAAAGGAAACGATGTTGGCCCAGCAGAAGCAGGAAATGATCCGGGAAGCCTTTAAGGAATGGGTTTTCCGGGACATCGACAGGAGGGAAGATTTATGTAAGACCTATAACGAACTATTCAACAGTATCCGCCCACGTGAGTATGACGGGAGCCATATTCGCTTTGTTGGTATGACGCCGGAAATCCAGCTCATGCAGCATCAGAAAAACGCTGTGGCGCACATCCTTTATGGGAACAACACCCTGCTTGCCCATTGTGTTGGTGCGGGAAAGACCTTCCAAATGATCGCCGCCGGCATGGAAAGCAAGCGGCTGGGTCTGGCGCAAAAATGCCTCTATGTAGTTCCTAACCATTTGACGGAGCAGTGGGGCAGCGATTTTCTCAGATTATATCCGGGGGCTAATATCCTTGTGGCGACAAAGAAAGACTTTGAACCGGCCAACCGCAAGAAGTTTTGCTCTCGCATTGCCACCGGTGACTACGACGCTATCATCATTGGACATAGCCAATTTGAGAAGATTCCGTTATCCAAGGAACGTCAGATCGCTTCTATCGAAAAGCAGATCGATGATCTTGAAATGGCAATTGAAGAAGCTGCGCTGGAGGAAGGCTCCCGATACACGGTCAAGCAAATGGAGAAAACCCGGAAGTCTCTGGAAGCAAGGCTGGCAAAGCTGAACGACCAGACGCGGAAGGATGATGTGGTGACTTTTGAAGAATTGGGCATTGACCGGCTCTTTGTGGACGAGTCGCACAATTTTAAGAATTTGTTCCTCTATACTAAGATGAGGAACGTGGCGGGCATCGCGCAAACTGACGCACAGAAGTCTTCAGACATGTTTATGAAGTGCCAGTATATGGACGAGATCACAGGTGGCAGAGGGATTACTTTCGCAACCGGCACACCGGTCAGCAATTCGATGGTCGAGCTTTACACGATCATGCGCTATCTCCAGTACGATACTCTTCAGAAAATGGGAATGGGGCATTTCGACTCCTGGGCAGCGTCTTTTGGCGAGACGGTGACGGCAATAGAGCTGTCGCCGGAAGGAACGGGCTATCGCGCAAAAACGCGGTTTGCCCGCTTTTTTAATCTGCCTGAACTGATCTCCATTTTTAAGGAGGCAGCAGACGTTCAGACGGCGGACATGCTGAATCTTCCCGTACCGGAGGCCGAGTATCTCAACGAAGTGTTGGAGCCGAGTGAGGAGCAGCAGGATTTGGTGTCCTCCTTCGCGGATCGTGCTGAAAACGTGCGTAAAGGTGGACTTGATCCTCGGATCGACAACATGCTGAAGATAGTGCGCTGCTAAGCGCAAAAGTGTATCTCCCCCGCAGGGGGACATTATTAAAAGTGAATAATGGGAGCAACCAACCTACCTGGCGAGGAAACTCAAAGGGGACAATCGCATGTTGGTAAAGCGGATAAGGCATTAATCGCAAAGTGCCGACGCTCCGCAAGTTCCGCGTCCTATGGTTAAAGCTATACTGCCTGAACCTTAGTTCTGACTTGGTGCACAGCATCGCCCATCGGAAAGCGATTGATACCGATGTCATTGTATGCCCGCTGTTGTTGATTTTGGGTGGGCAACTTTTTGCAATGAAAGAGCACACAGTGAGTGTGAATAAAGGAACGAACAAGGAACCTAAGGGATGCTCGATACGTACACTTTTGACGAATGGCAGGATTGCCTAAAGGGGGCGACCCCCATGGTAACGGAGTCACCATAGTAGTCAGAGCAAGGGAAAGCCTTGTACAAGGCGAAGGGTGACAGATAATTTCGACTAAGTTAGAAAGGAGTAGGTGCGTGAGATGCGTACAGCCAAAACTGTTTTAACGGTCATTCGAGAACGTGGAAAACAGCACAAACCCATTGAGAGAGTTTATAAGCTCTTATTCAACCGGGATTTTTATCTAAATGCCTATGCAAAGTTATACCCGAATAATGGAGCAATGACAAAAGGCGTTACAGATGAGACGGTTGATGGTATGTCAATCCAGAAAATTGACAGGATGATTGAACTTCTAAGGAACGAAAAGTACCAGTGGAAGCCCGCAAGACGGGAATACATCCCAAAGAAAAACGGCAAAATGCGGCCTCTCGGTATTCCAACATGGGGAGATAAACTGCTGCAAGAGGTAATGCGCGAAATATTGGAAGCGTATTACGAACCCCAATTCAGTGAACATTCCCATGGATTCAGGCCAAACAGAGGGTGCCACACCGCATTGCAGGAGATACAGATATGGAAAGGAACCCGGTGGTTTATCGAAGGAGATATATCAAAATACTTTGATACAATCGACCATTCTGTACTGTTGGTGATTCTTGAAAAGAATATCCATGACGGGCGGTTTATCCGCTTAATCTCTAATATGCTCAAAGCTGGATATCTGGATGACTGGAAGTTCAATCAGACAATCAGCGGGACCCCACAGGGTGGAGTTATCAGTCCGCTCCTGGCAAATATCTATCTTAATGAGTTTGACCAGTGGATTGAGAATACTCTCATCCCTCAGTACACAAAGGGAAGTCGGCAAAAATCAAACCCTGTGTATAACAGAATCAACGCTGAAATAAGTAAAGCAAGAAAAGAGGGCGATTTACAGACTATCCACAGACTTGAAGTTGAACGCCGAGATATTCCATCAGTTGACCCATATGATGAAAACTATCGTAGATGCAGGTATGTCCGCTATGCCGATGATTTCTTGATAGGGTTTACTGGCTCTAAGGCTGATGCCGAACAAATCAAAGCGGCGATGTATGATTTCTTGAAAAACGAGCTGCATCTTGAATTATCACAGGAAAAGACGCTGATTACCAACGCAAGCACTCAGGCAGCAAAATTTCTCGGATATGAAATAAAAGCTCAGAGAGTTAATGATTACATCGATCCGAAAGGGCGCAGAGGTATAAACGGCGCAATAGCGCTGCTGGTTCCGGCAAAGGTCATAGAGGACAAATGCAGATCGTTCATGCAAAATGGCAAAGTAACCCACAGAAAAGCTTTGCTGAACGATGACGATTTCTCCATTGTTCAGAGATTTCAACAGGAATACAGAGGGTTGGTGCAATACTATATTCTTGCTCAAAACCTGTCGTGGTTCTCCAAGCTCTATTGGATAATGGAAACTGCGCTGTTGAAAACGCTGGCATGTAAACACAGATCATCAATCAATAAGCAAAAGGCAAGATATGCAGCTACCACAACAAGCACAAGCGGGAAAATCGTTCCTTGTTTGCAAGTAGTGGTAGAACGCCCCAACAAGAAACCACTTGTCGCTACATGGGGTGGTATTTCACTTGTCCATAAGCGTAAAGCTGTCATAGAGGACACGCCCTACAAAGTATATGGCGGGCGAAATGAGCTGATAAAAAGGCTGACAGCAGAGAAATGTGAGTTATGTGGAAGTAAGAAAAATGTTGAAGTACATCATATCCGTAAACTTGCAGATCTGAAAACCAGAGGCAAGTCTGAACCGCCCGCATGGAAGCAGATTATGGCGGCAAGGAAAAGGAAGACGCTGGTGGTATGTCGGGAATGCCATACAGCCATTCACAATGGAACAATCAAACCACGATCTTGAAATGAAATTATCGGGGAGCCGGATGATGCGAAAGTATCAAGTCCGGTTCCGTGGGGGGATAACGGAAAAGGGGCTTTGGCTACCTCGCCGGTATCCTACCCGACACCAACGATGGCCGCAAATGCGCTCTTGATCAAAGGTTAATCAACGATATGCTCCCGGATGCCCCGGAAAGCAAAGTCAATCTCTGCGTGGAGAACGCCTTCCAAGTATGGCAAGAATCCTTGCCGGAGAAGGGAACACAGTTGATTTTTTGCGACCTCTCGACCCCCAAAGCAGACGGCACGTTCAATGTGTATGATGATCTGCGCGAGAAGCTCGTAGCGAAGGGTGTTCCGAGAGAAGAGATTGTGTTTATCCATGAGGCGAATACGGAGGCAAAGAAAGCAGAACTGTTCGCAAAAGTAAGAGCCGGACAGGTGCGTATCCTAGTTGGCTCGACGCCGAAGCTCGGAGCCGGAACGAATGTCCAGGACAGGTTGATTGCCTTGCACCATTTGGATTGCCCGTGGAAACCGTCTGATCTGGAACAACAGGAAGGCCGTATCCTGCGGCAGGGCAACAGGAACGATAAGGTCAAGATCTTCCGTTATGTAACAGAAGGCACATTTGACGCCTATATGTGGCAAATCCTTGAAAACAAACAGAAGTTCATCAGCCAAATCATGACCTCAAAATCCCCCGTGCGAGCCTGTGAGGATGTAGATGACACGGCACTTTCCTATGCCGAAATCAAGGCGCTGGCAACCGGAAATCCCTATATAAAGGAAAAGATGGACCTGGATATTCAGGTGAGCAAGCTGAAGCTGATGAAGGCGAGCCATACCAGCACGAAATACAAGCTGGAAACAGATATAGCCCGCAATTATCCGGTACAGATCACCGCGACAAAGGAGCGTCTGGCCGGACTGAAAGCAGATATGGCAGCGGCAAAGCCGATTCTTGAAAAGGACAAGGATCATTTCAGTATGGTCATCGTCGGAAAGGAGTTTACTGACCGCAAGGAGGCGGGAACCGCGCTGATCGCGGCCTGCGCCGGATTGAAAGCGGTGAATACCAGCGGCCCAATCGGTGAGTATCAGGGCTTCAGTTTAAGCGCTAGTTTTGATAGTTTCCATCAGACTTATCAACTCACACTCAAGCGTCAATGCAGCTATACCATCGAAATCAGTAAAGACGCACTTGGCAATATCCAGCGTATCAACAATGCGCTGGCTGGCATTGAGAAGAAAGCGACAGAAGCTGAGCAAAAGTTGGAAAACCTGCAAAAGCAGCTTGCCACAGCACAGGAAGAGGTAAAGAAACCCTTTGCACAGGAGGCGGAACTGGCTGAAAAATCTGCCAGACTTGCCGAATTGAACTCTATGTTAAACATGGACGAAAAGGATTCTGCTGATACCTTGGGAGTAGATGAAGAAACAGACGTAGAGGTAGCAGAGAGAAATCGGCAGGCAACGACCTACGCCGGAAAAGTAACGGACAGCGCCAGCCGTGCTTCGGATGCCCTAGCGCGGACAATGAGCTATACAGATCGAGCTATGAACGCCGAAACTGGACAGAAAAGCTCTGTTCTGGAACGGCTGCGGGTAAAAAAGGAGGAGGTGTCACAGACTAAAACGAGAGAAGCCCCGTCAAAGAAGCACGAACAGTCACTATAAACAACAAGGCAGCCCCGTCGATTTCGGCGGGGCTGTGGCCATTCAAAGGAGGAAAAACTATATGGCAACTACGAACAGAGACGAGAAGATGAAGGAGATCACAGACCGACTGCAAGCGGGCTTGGAAGAGCTTTTCAACTCGGAAAAGTACGCAGAGTATCTTCGGGTCATGTCTCAGTTTCATCACTATTCTTTCAACAACACCTTGCTGATTGCCATGCAAAAGCCGGACGCTACGCTGGTGGCGGGGTATCATGCGTGGGAAAAGAAATTCAACCGGCATGTGATGAAGGGTGAAAAAGGGATTCAGATCATCGCCCCAGCTCCCTTCAAGGAAAAGCATGAACAGGAAAAAGTTGATCCCGACACGGGAGAAGTTGTGTTGCGTGAGGACGGCCAGCCGGAAACTGAGGAAGTAATGGTCGTGATTCCTCGGTTCAAGGTTTCAACCGTTTTTGATTTGTCGCAGACAGATGGCGATCCTCTGCCAGAATTAGGCCCAGGCGAGCTGATGGCCAGCGTAGAAAACTATGAGCTCTTCATGAATGCGATCCGCAGCGTTGCCCCTGTGCCTATCCGCTTCGATGAAATCCACAGCGGCGCAAAGGGCTACTACGATAATGCTAATAAAGAAATCGTGATCCAGAATGGCATGAGCGAAATGCAGACGATGAAGACTGCCGTGCATGAGACTGCCCACGCAATCCTGCACGACAGGGACATTATGCAGGAGCAGGGCATCCAGAAAGATCAGATGACAAAAGAGGTCGAGGCTGAGAGCGTAGCGTTTGTGTCTCTGGCTCATTTTGAGTTGGATACATCCGACTATTCTTTCCCTTATATCGCAGGGTGGAGCAGCGGCCGGGATGCCAAAGAACTGAAAGCGTCCTTGGATACCATTCGCAAAACTTCATCGGAGATCATTGATGGGATTGAGGCCAGTATGAGAGAACAGATACTGGAGCGCCAGAAAAATGAGCCAATCCGGGATGATTCCGTGGATATTATTGTGGACGGCCATGAGGGAACTTGGCGCACGGTGCTTTCCCAGGAGATCAACGGAGAAATGTTCTATCTGATGGAGAGCCAGGAATACGGAGATTCAGTAGCAAACATCCTTCTCCGCGCAAACAGAGACCTTGTAGCAGAAGATCTCTGGAATGGGATTAATTATAGCGCGACGGAAGCAGTCAAAGAGTATTTCAACCAAAATCAGATCGCCTATTCGCCAGCTGACTTCCCACTGAAAGAGAGGTATTCCATAGACACGCAAGTAGAAGGCTTTGATAAGCCGGTTTACTTCATCGTGGATAACGTGACCGGTGGACCTTTGGGTGAAGAAGGTAATGTAACGCTGTATGAAGATCGGAAATCCTTGCTTGAAAAGATCAGAACAATGAATCAAGAAAGACCACCGATTTACTATGAGTCGGAAGTCTATGCCCGCGATCACAATCAGCTTGATGCCTACCGTTTCTCCATGCAGGAAAACATAGCGTGTAAAGAAGGTATAGAACAAGTAATCCGTGAGAACTTCGACGGGATGCATCTGGATCGGAGTGTGATTCAGCCTGTCATTGCAAGATTCGGGACAGAGCGTGTTGCCTACATCCTGGCGAACACCGTACAACTGGAAAGCTGGGATGGCAGATATTCGAGGGCAAATCAAGAGTGGGCTTCGGCAGTCATGAAGAATAGCGAGCAGAATATTATGAATGAGATTCTGGAGCTGCCGATCAGCAGCCTCCCGCAAAACTATCTGAATGTTACGCTTGAAGATGATCCTGACTCTCCATACGGAGGAGTTGCCCATAGCAATGAGACTTTCGGGGAGTTTCTTGAATCGGCTGAACTGCCAGAAGAAGCACGTATCAGGGATGCGCATCTCAGCTTGCAGGAGTGCGGTATCAAGAGCCCATTTGAATCCGTAGAATTCCTGTATGAAAATACCCTCCGCAGTGCCCAACGAAATGAGATTGAGGAAAGAATAGCAAGTCTGCGTGAAGGGCGAAGGTCTTTCTTTGTAAGCAGTCATCCGGCTGTTTTGGATGGGTTTACAGACTACTTCCGTAAGGAAATCAACGCTCGCGGCTTGGAGCTTGATGGATCAAAGCCACATGAAAAGCCATTCATTGACCACTTTTATGTAGTGGAAGATCTGGAGGTACACGGGCAACTGGCAATCAAAGAGTATCCTAGCTGCGAAGAAGCCTTGGCCGCTTATTTTGACCTTCCAAACAATAAACTCAAAGCTCTTGGTATCCAGAACACCAATCCGTTGCCCGGTAGTCTCGATTTCATCCATTGCGTCAACGGGATCGACACCACGATCATGGATTACACTTTTGTGGAGGTCTGGAACAATCCCGAAATCCAGGAGGTTCAGGGAGAGATTGAAAACGCGATTGCTCTCCATGACACCGAGCTTGCCTATAATCTTTCAGACGGTTTTATGACCGTCGAAAGCGTAGAAAGCGGGTATGAATACCACTTCTATGACCTCAACTACGATTGCGAAGCAAGCGGAATTATTGAGACCGCTGTTGACGGTGAACCAGCCAAATCACTGGAAGGAGCAGTCCGTGAGATTGGTGAAAAGCTGGGGATCAGCTTCGATGATTGGCTTGTGACCGATTACCAAAAACTCATAGATAGAATCCATGAGCATGAAGAAGCCAGTCTACAAGAGGCAATGCAAGTGGGAACTGCGATCAGCGCAGAAGTGCCGGATGAACTCGCAGTTGGTTACGACGCCGGATTTATTACGGTTCAGAGGACGGATAACGGCTATGACTACGCGATCTTCAATCTCAAATGCCGTCCAATAGATTGCGGCGTTTTGGAGAACCCGGATTTGAGCATCCATGAAGCGATGGCAGAAATCCTTAACGACGAAGGACTTGATGAGTACAACACCTGGGAGACCAGCTATAAAACGATCATGGCAGAAGCTGGTGAAACCGAGATTGTGGAAACGCCGACAGAGCCGGTAATATCCTTTTATGTCGCTGAGAATATGGAGTTCCCCGTTATGGGCGAATACCACGAAGCGGATTCCTTGTCTGAAGCGATAAAGCTGTATGAGGATAATCCGGAAGGAAATCTCAACGGAATTGGAATCAGCTTGACTGAGGGCAACTTACCGCTTGTGCAGCGAGAAGAGGGTATGACAAAAATGACCGACCTCGTTTCCGACAATCCGATAGTCCAAAAGGCTTTTGAAGAGGCAAAGCAGCACTTCCAGGAGGGAAGTGTAACGGAGTACCATCCCCGCAAAGCACAGGAGCATGAACCGGTTGTTGATCAAAGGACGGTTGAACTAACACCGACCACACCGATGAAAGCACAGGAAGCAACAGAAAAACAGGCAACGCCAGTCGATAAAACCGGAGGCCGGAAAGATTCCATCTTGAAAGCTCTTCGGGAGCGACAGGCGCAGATCAAAGAACGTGAGAAACAGACTCCGGAGCAGAAAAACCGTGGGAGGAAGAAAGGAGAGCAGACACTATGAAGCGAATCAGATTTGAAGAGGAAGAAATGTGCGTTATTTCCTGCTTTGACACCAGCAGCCGCAAGAGCGCGCTGCAGGCAGCCCAGTTTGTTGTTCCGTTTACCAAGGACGATGATGAGCTGAGCGCGCTTGTGATCAGCACAGTAGAAAAGCTGAAAATGATCCCGGATGAAGAATTTAATCAGCTTGACTTTGAAATCTACAGCGCTGATGATGAGGAGGCAGCAGAGAATGAGCCTTAATCAGTACGCGGTTTATCAGCTGAAGATGGATGATTCTACAAGGCCGTTACGAAATAAGTCTTATAAGCACGTTCTGGAAAAACACATCACGGTTGTTTCAGATAATTATATCCAGGTCTATCAGACCCCGATGATTTTGGACTGCTCCCCTGAAGAGATTAGAGGACAGCTTGAAAAGAAGCTGCCCTCTAAATTTAAGGGACACGCATTGGATGTCAGCGATGTGATTGCAATCACGAAAGAGGGCGTCACGTTGGCCTATTATGTGGATATAAAAGGGTTGATCCTGATTCCGGGCTTCTTCCGCATGAACTCATCCACGGCCATGATTACGATGGAGACGAAAGGAGTTGTCTTTGATGACCGAAAGGGAAGCTGGATGGCGACGGACGAGACAATCATAGACGGAAAGCAGTTCTTCCTTATGGAATCGGAAACATACGGGTGGAGTGCTGCCTATGCCGTGGTGGATGACCAGGGTAGAAAAGTGGCGGAAGATACCTACAATGGTTTTGATGACAGAACCATTCAGCAGATCCGGAATTATCTGAATGCTCCACAAGCTGCAGTAGAACACACAAGAATGCCAGACGGCAAGATCAAACTTGAAATCTATCAACAGTACTTTGAAAATGGCGAATATCTCCGCAGCGTAGAAAGCGGCACAGAGCAGAACTACAATATGATCGACGGAGTGGCAAATAACAAGACCATCAAGCCGGGTGAGCGGAAACAGCCGGATAAAGCACCTACTGAGTTAAAAGCCACAGATAAGAATACGGTATCGGCAAAAAAGCCTGTAAAACCAAAGAAGCGCATATCCGTTTTGAAGCGATTGAAAGAGAAGCAAGATGAAGTAGCTGCGAGATATGGCCGAAAAGCTCCTGAGCAGGAGAAGGACGATATGGAGCGCAACCGTAAATAACAGATGGGGTGTCTGGCCAGAGATGGTCAGATGCCCCTTTTTTTTGTTGCGTAAGTGTTTCTTGCCTATCGTGATGCTTTATGCTACTATATGCAAAGAGGTTGATGCAGTATGGCTAAGACAAAGTATTTTATCAGGCTAACAGATGAAGAGCGAGCATTTCTGACAAAGGTTATTTGCGAGCAAAAAGAGACTGATCGGACGCTTATGAGGGCAAGAATTTTGCTTATGTCCGACACTACACAACAGAAAAAAACATCTATTCGTGAGTTATCTGAAATGCTTGGAACAACTGAAACAACGATTAAAACTGTTCGCACAGAATACGCAAACAGCGGAATGGAAGCTGCGCTATTCCGAAAAAAGATGGTAATGCCTAAAGGGAGACCGCACAAACAATATAAGAGAACACATACGGATGAAGTCGTAAGTAAAATCCGAGCCCTTGCTGATAAAGACCCACCGACAGGAAGTAAACGGTGGACAGTGCGTCTGCTTAGCGAGGAAGCAATAAGGACTGGAATAGTGGAGTATATTTCACCTGTTACAGTTTCAAAGATTCTAAATCATGAGAAGCCTTACGATTCCGATTAGATAAAGACAAGATAATTCTTGAGGGTTGAAATGAAAATGACAGGTGAGCGATATGATGCTCCACCTGCCAGTTTTTGAATGGTTTTATTTCAGCATTTTCAGTATTTCCTCGACAGATTTCCGCTGGCTTCAACGGCAGCAAGAACGCGCTTTATGAGGATTTAGAAAAAACTTGATTGGTTGATAGCTCTAAGGATCTGATCTATTCGTAATAGTTCTGCGTCAGATAAACCAGTCAGCATTTGAAGAATGGTATCCTGATGGCTTGTCATTTTCTCACCATAGATAAGATTGTCGGGACTCACTTTCAATGCTTCGGAAATATTGATAAAAACCTCCAAGCTGGGGATACGCTTGCCTGCCTCAATTTGAGAATAGTGAGAAAGAGAAATCCCAGCCGATTTTGCAATTTCTCTCGGAGAAAAGCCAAGGACAGTACGAGCTGCTCTGAGATTGGCCCCCAACGAGGAAATGCGCTCATCTGAAGATTTCATCCTTCGATCTCCTGTCTGCTTTGCTCAGATAGATACGCTGCCCATTCGACGTAGCTTCCATCGGGAATTACCAACACGCCGTCCTTTGCGCCAAACTTGTGGACGAACAAGCATTTCCAAGGTTTTTCTTTGCTACAGAGATGAGCGTTATCTTCGAGAAACTGTCGGTCAACCAGCATGTCGTAGCAAAAGTTATCGTAAGATATTGCACCCAGAGAAATAGTCTTCGCTACAACGAACGGAGTTTCTGATTCTATCCTATGCGGCTTTATCAGATCAGAGATTTCGCGAGGGAAATCGACAAAAAATGCAGTTCCAGTTAAGGCCATATCTATATCTTCCCTTCTGAAATAAAAAAGGCGCAGGGCGTTTTAGAGCCCTACGCCGAAAAACGTATTGCTCCTTTTGTCGCCAAACAAAACCTTTCCAACCCTGAGGGGAAGCAAAGCTGGAGAATACGTTTTTACCGAAGTAGAAACGGATTCCCCTCATGTTGGATTATACGGTTTTGTTTGGCAGAGCAATCATACCATGATTCCGCTTGATCCGCAAGAAGGGAAGTAGAGAAATATCAGGATATTGATAGAGACTTGCCTTTTGACAAATCGTGAGAACGCTCCCGTCCAAGAATTGCGTCAACATTGGAGCAGACGATGGAAAGCTCTCGCTGATAATCCTTGAAATACTGATAGGTCGTAGTTTGAGCAGCCTTCATTTGGAGGCATTGGTCTCTTTCGGCCTTTAGCTCTTTGAGTGAGGGAACCATTCCACCAAAATGCTCTTTGATGTACTTGACGCCGGCTTCGTAGGATTCCAGCTCCGAAAGATGATCCTGTCGATATTGCGCCTTGTTCTTCGTTTTGAGAAAAGCGGCCTTTGCGGATTTGTTGGCGTAGTACATACCGACGTAACGGATTTGCTCATTCAAAACCTTCGTTCGGTCTTCTGTTGAGCGAAGCGTTTTCCTGGCGTCACTCAGTTTTTCAGTAATCGTTTGGTGAGCGTTTTCAAGATCCTCACGAGTGTCATAGCCATGCTCTTGAACGTAGACGACGGTTCTGGCCATTTCCTTCAGATTGGAGAGTTTCACCTTTCGGGCATAAGCTGCGCTCTGCTGTGCCTTGATATTTGACTGGAGATCGACAACAAGACGAAGGTTAGAACGGATATAGAGAATGGCAACCGGATTAGCTTCATAATCGTAGCCGGGATTATACTCTGCGATACGATTATCATAAGCCGTTTGCTTTTTTACTTCGGACGGCTCAACAGTAGGTGAAGCCAAATCAACCGTCTGCTTTGTTTTGGCCTTTTCGTTTTCTTCAAATACAGCCAAAAGGTGATCTCGATCAAAAATCGCTCCAAGCTGCCTTGCAGTAATGTACTTATCCCGATCCGGATGGAGATAACTGAATCGGCCACGGCTGGTTTTTAGCTTGATCCCATATTTCTTGAAAAGAGTCGTCTGGAAATCATCAAGCGATGAAGCGCCTGAGGAAACATCCAATACAGCGTCTCGGATAAATTGCTTCTGCGTCTGATACTTTGTAAATCGGGGCTTCATTCCGTCAGCAACGATGCGAGAGTTCAGCTCGTCAAGACTTTCCTGCCCTCGACGATCTTTCCAATACTCCCGATCCGAAATCTTAATGGGGGCAGGAGAGATAAGATCGACCTGGTGAAGATGCTCACGTTCTGTGATTTCCATCAAGCCTTTCTGCATTGCCTGCAGCAGCTCTCTCGTCTGATTATGTTTGTACCCGGCGCGAGAATCGCATAGACGCTCCATGAAGTCTTGACGCTCTACATCCAGTTTTCGCAAGCTATTGATGACGATATGAACGTGAATATTGCCGCTGCCATTATGACCGTCCATGTGAGTACAGACCAAAGCCTGATGACCGACGAAGAAGCGATTGGCAAATTCAAGCCCAAGCTCCTGCGCTCGTTTTCCTGTTAGGCCGGATTCTTCTTTGTCCCGCGGATCAAAGCTCAGTATGTAATGGTGAGTTTTGATTTCCCCGTATCCCTGGTTTTTATGAAAACGGGAGTTGAGCTGCATACACTCCTGGTCAAAAGAGAACGGATGGCAATTTAGCCCATCAAGGTAATACTCATCGCGGAGTACCATATTGCCTTTCTCGTCCAGGATAGGTTTTTGAGTTCGCTCGTTATGCTGAAACATCAGATATTCGAGAGCTTTGGAATAGTCCGCGCTTTTACTCGACAGGTGTTTGAGTACCGCCATGAAAATCACCTGCCATGTCCATTACCGCTTTTCTCATTTTCATCAGTTCCATAACGCACTCGTTGATCTCTTGTCGGATCGCAATGGAGTGAAGACCTCCCATGTTGAAATACCGGGCAATTTGGTTGAGGTTGTTGCCAATGGCATGAAACTCGTCCGTCAGTTTCTGAAGCTGCTCAACATCTGCCACAATGGGATAACTGATCTCTACCTTTCCGTGTACCGCCTGCCGCCTGATGTATTCCGCAACAGGCACTCCGAGCTGCTTTGCGTAATTCTCCACTATAGAAAACTGGATTTCCTTGAACCTCACTGTGACACGATGCTCTTTGAGCAGTTCCTTTTCTTTCTTTGGCCTTGCCATAAATCCGTCCTTTCCACACCATCCTTCGGGATGGTGTTTTTTGATTCGGAGCATTTTTCGGATGTGCTGTCCCGGAGGGATCGGTACATACGCTGCGAAACGAAGTGAAGCCACAAACAAAATCTGAGAGATTTTGAACACCGAGGGATTGGGGAGCCGGATTCCCCAACAAGAATGGCTGGTAGCAAAAATCCAGAACTGGAGTTTTTGGCTGCCATAGCCGTATCTTGCTCTAAAAATGTCGCTTCGCTCGTCCTTATCAAAATTCCGAAAGACGCTCTCTCACTAACCCCAACGTAACTCCCGCAAATTGCAATCACATATTTGAAAAAATTTAAAAAGAGTGGTTGCAATTCGACCCTCTGAGATTGGGGTAAGTGGAAGGAGGGTGAAATCAATGAAACTGAAAAATGACAATCACCTGAGAATCAATGGAGAAGAACTGGCTAAGGAGCTGGGATACCGTAGCGATCTGGAAATGAGGGAAACGCTGGCGAGGATGCGCCGGACAAAGCCGCATTTTCTGAACATCGAAGATCTGGACGATCTGACAGAGATCGAGATCGACGATTCGCTGACTGATGAGGAGCGCGCCTTGTCTCTTCTGCGCCAAACCAAGAATCCCTATTTCTATCGGTATGAGGGAATGATCGTTACGATCAGCGATGCAGAGAAAGAACTGCTGGATAGCTTTCTCGCTAACTGCCTGTATTAAGGGAGGGGCTAGGTCATGGAAGAAATGGAAAAGACCCTTTCTGAAAAACTGAGAGAGCTGGCAGAGGTGGACATTCGGACGGTTGATCCATCCACTCTTGTGGAAATCGGAAATGTGAGAATTCATGAAAACCTGCCTGTACAAGAAAGAGTTGCTGACTATGTTCGTCAAATTATGAATCCGTATTGCTACCTTAGTCACGGCACTGTGGTAAAAATCAGCTTCACAGGCAAACGCAGTTTGGAAGAATGCCTGGAATCCTGCGTTTCAATGGAGGTATGAATATTTAACGCTTTAAAGAGAAAAAGTCTTGCAAAAGCCAAGAAGTTATGTTATTGTCTCTATGGGCCAACCGAATAGAGAGTTCAAATAGCCGTTGATTTCTTGGTTTACCGCCGCAAGGCAAGTAAATTAGGAGGTCAACGGCTTTATGCTTTCTTCTGAAAACAAGACTGGCAGTTATCTGCGGTTATCACGCGAGGACGGCGACAAGCTTGAGAGCGATAGCATCAAGAATCAAAGGGAACTGATTAAGGAATATGCTGCTCAGCACGAATCTATCCATCTCATTGAAGAGTATGTTGACGATGGGTTCTCTGGAACAACGTATGAACGGCCAGACTTTCAGCGGCTCATTACGGATATTAAAGCTGGAAAGATCAACTGCATCATTGTAAAAGACCTTTCTCGAATGGGTCGAAACTACATTGAAACCGGGCGTTATCTGGAAAAGATTTTCCCGCTTATGGGAGTACGAGTAATTTCAATCCTGGACAATTATGACAGCTTCAACTCTGACAGCGAATACGACAAAATCATTATCCCATTTAAGAATCTGATCAACGATTCATATTGCCGCGACATATCAGCGAAAATCCGAAGCCAATTCGACGTTAAAAGGAAAAATGGGAAATTCATTGGTAGCTTTGCAAGCTATGGATACAAAAAAGATCCAGAGGACAATAATCATCTGGTAATTGATCCTTATGCCGCAGATATTGTCCGAATGATCTTCCGGATGAAATTGGCTGGAAGCAATCAACAGCGTATTGCGGAAAAACTCAATTCAATGGGGATTCTTCCACCAGCGGAATATAAAAGAAGTCAAGGGTATAACTACGATTGTGGGTACAGGACGGGCAAAAACCCCAAATGGGAAATAACGTCCATTAACCGGATTTTAGTTAATGAGATTTACACAGGAACAATGGTTCAGGGCCTCAACAGGAAAATCAACTACAAGGTAAAGCGTAGTCAAGCAGTACCCAAAGACGAATGGATCAGAGTCGAGAACACTCATGAACCGATTATAGAAAAAGAGCTTTTCGATACTGTCCAGCGGCTTCTACAGTTAGAAACGCGCACAGCTCCAGACAAAGGAGAAATTTATTTGTTCTCTGGCCTCGTTGTTTGCGGTGATTGTGGACAGAACATGGTTCGACGAAAAGTAAAAAAGAACGGAAAAGATTATGCCTACCTTCATTGCCGTACTCATAAAAAAGGCGAAGGATGCAGTCCCCACCAGATCAGTGCTGAAAAACTGGAGTTAATTGTTCTGAGCGCAATTCAAGTACAAATAGAATTGCTGGTCCGAGCAGAATCAATTTTGAAAACGATTGACTATATTCCAGAGGAGCAGACTTTTGTAAAAACAGTCACATGTCAAATAGAAGAACTGGATAAGGAGATCGAACGGTATCAAGCTCTGGAAGCGCAAGCGTATTCAGATAAGAAAGACGCGGTCATTACAGATGATGAGTATCATATGATTACCAAAAGGTTTTCTTATAAACTGAACGATTTGACTGAGAAGAAAAACCAATTACAGGATACAAAGATCCAGTTATTAAAAAATAAGATTCATCTGAAGCCGTGGATTCAAGACTTCAAGAAATATCGAAATATCGAGAAATTGGACAGAAGCCTCGTCGTGGAATTAATTGATAGAATTATCGTTTATGACAAGACAAACATATTTATTCAATTCAGGCATCGTGATGAGATACAAGAAATTCTTTCCCTTTCTGAAGTGGAATCCGTTCAAGGATTGGAGGATTTGGCATGAGGCTGGTGAGTTACACAAGAACAACATCTTGTTTTCCAGAAGCAGAGGTCAGAACAAAGCCCATCACAGAGCAGAATGAGAGGATCAAGAAATATGCTGATGCTCATGGATGGAAAATCTCAGATAAGTATAGTGATCGGAAAAAGGATTACGGCGAAAACGGGGCTTTTGATGAGTTGTTGACCCACGGAATGAAAAGAGCTTTTGATGCTGTGATAGTCGATTCTATCTACTATGCGGGGAAAGACTTATGGACTGCGAAAGAAGTGCTGCTTCAGACCTTTCAATATGCTAGGATTGGTTTTATCGTCGTGGAGGATGATTTTGTAAGCATGGAAAAGACAAATGAAGAGGCGGAAGCGTATTTCGCGGAAAAGTATAAACGCTACAGGCGCCAAAGCATTCAATTCCAGAATAAAAAAAGAATGAGGAACGGCCTGTTGTCTCGGAGTGACCAAGTGTACGGATATGAACTGTCTGAAGATCGTTGCGGTTTGCTCATAAATGATGAACAGGCAGAAGTTGTGCGCGAGGTTTTTTCCTGGTATGCAAATGGTATGTCATGTGCGGATATCGCATCTGAATTGGAAAAACGTGAAGTATTAAAGCCAAGTGCTGTTAGTGTAGACTCATCTGAGGCAAAAGGACCTTTCAAATGGTCGCAACTGACCATAACAAGGATGCTGAGTAGACCCATATATCGGGGAAGTTGGACAAAAAAACAGTCGGGGGAAGAGATTGAGTTTACTTGTGAACCGATCATAAGTGATCAATTGTTCTCCGAAGTCCAGCGAATAATGAAAGACAATGCTTCAGACAAACGACCTCAGAGCTATAAACAGACAAACCGATACGCAGGTCTAGTCTGCGACAGTAACGGGGTATGTAGCTTTACGCTTGCAAAATTAAAAAGCGGAGAGCAGTATTACTATAAAAAAATTAGAGAAAGCAGGAGCAAAGACAAAGAGCGCGCATTCGTGGCGGATCTGGATAAAGAAGTTCGCAGTACGCTTGATGCGGCCAAGCAACAAGCATTGAAAATATGTATAATCTCTGACGAAGAAATGATCGCCCGACAGGAGGAGTTTATCATACCGATAAGATTGAGATTTCAAAACTGTGCGCTGCTGGTAGCGGCTGCAGAGAAAAAGCGGGTTGCAACTACTTCTGTCGTAGAACAAAGATCAGAATGGGAAACAGACGAAAACCGAGATCTCGTTGGAACAATGGAACAGGTATTTGCAGAGTACCCTGCAAAAGTCAAGCACATAGAAAAATTGTTCAGCATCAACAATCCGTGGGTTGAATTGGTACAAACATGGGAATCATCAATGCCTTTGGAAAAGAAAGTTCTAAGAAAATATGTAGAGCGCGTGGTGATAAATGACGACTGGACTATTTCAGTCATCCTAAAAGAAAAACAATGGTACTTAGAACTCCCGGAAGATTGGAGAAAAGAATAATGGCAAGAAAAAGCAAAAATCAACCTGTACTCGCAGTAAAACAAATACCCCAAAACATTTTTACAATTCCAGAACAGGAATATGTAAGTAGTAAGGAAACACAGTTGCCGGTAGGAGGGTACATCAGACTGTCGTCAGAGAACAAAGCTGAGGACTCGATTCAAAGTCAGATTGACATGGTTAAGGCTTATATTGACGGCAGGAACGACCTCGCGCTTGTAGATTTTTACGTCGATAATGGATTCACCGGAACGAACTTTGACAGGCCGGACTTTATCCGGATGATGGGAGATGTCAAGAAAGGAATCATTCGAGGGATTGTAGTAAAAGATTTGTCCCGCTTTGGGAGAGACTATCTGGAAACTGGTTATTATATTGAAACTGTGTTTCCCCTTTTAAACGTGAGACTGATTGCAATCAACGATAGTTTTGATAGCTCAAGAGAAGAAGATAGAAACAGTATTTCACTCCCGATAAAGAACATGGTGAATGCCATGTATGCTAAAGACGCCTCCAAAAAACAGAGCGCTTTTCATGAGATGCGCAGAAAGACCGGGAAGTATGTTAAGCAGGCCGCCCCTTATGGCTATGTATACTCAAAAGAAGAAAACCGTCTCATCATTGATACAGAGGTCGAGCCGTTTGTGCGCTTGGTATTTGCATGGACATTAGCTGGGGTGCCGCGATCTGTGATTGCCCAACGTATGGAGATTTTGGCAGCACCAACAGCATCGGCAGATGATGGAGACAAAAAAGTTAAGTGGACTTCCGCAACCGTAAAGGCAATTCTGAGAAATCCCACCTATGCAGGATATCTTGTCATGGGAAAGAGTAGGAGATCTCTCTATTATGGAATCGAGCCATTTGCAGCCAAACGCGAGGAATGGTTTTATTTCCCTGATTATCACGAGGCATACATCACAGAGGGTGATTATAAAAAAATAGAGGAAATGATGGCCAACAATATATCAAGAATCCAAAAACGAAAAGAGCGTCACGCTGATATTAGAGAAAAGCTGACGGATTGCTTTTCTGGGATGGTGTTTTGTGCGAATTGTGGGCGACGGATGAGCTTCTGCCGTGCATCACATCATAGAGATTACTCAGATAGATCTTTTATGACTTATAGGTGCCATAATGACGAGAAGACTCCTCTCTGCAGCAATATGGTTGTTCAACAAAACTATCTCAAAATCGTCGTAATGGATCAGTTGAGCGCGTTAATGAAAATCGTCTGCGATAAAAAAAGGCTTTTGGAAAATGCCAAGAAAAGATATGAAAAGCCAGGGTCGATCTTTCCACTCGAACGGAATATCCATCGGTTGGAAGAGAAAGAAAAAGAGATAGAGGACATACTGGTAAAGGCATATATGGACTTTGCTGATGACCTTCTTGATGAAGAAGAGTATCTTTCTGTCAAATCAAAATACACCGTTGAAAAAGATAGCATCGCGGTTAAGAAAAAAGAGTTTTCCCAAAAACTTGTACTAACAAAACAGTCTGTAGAGCAGTATTTAGCCCTTGCAGAGAGATTTGAGGCGTTGGGTAATACTGCGGATTTTGATGCGGCTCTTGTAAGAGAACTGGTAAATAGGATTGTTGTCAGTAAGGACAGGAGAATAGAACTCGTCCTAAATTTCCAGGATGTGTTCCAGGATGAATTGATATCAGAATATTTGGAGGATATACATGACACCGATACTAGCATTTTATTTGAGACTGTCTGAAGCAGATGGAGATTTGGGCAGTGAAGGGAAAGACGAGAGTAACAGTATTGAAAACCAACGTCTGCTGTTGCAATCATTTGTTGATGATAGAGAAGACATCCGGGGAGAGGTCAGAGAATACATCGATGACGGATACACCGGCACAAATTTCAAGCGCCCAGCTTTTATGCAAATGATAGAAGAGGCCAAAATGGGAAAAATAAGCACCATTTTGGTGAAAGATCTGTCAAGGCTAGGGCGTGACTATATCATAGTTGGTGATTATATTGAGCAGATTTTTCCAATGCTTAATGTGCGCTTTATTGCCGTAAACAATAACTATGACAGTAAAGAGCATCAAAACGAAGCAATGAGCTTTGATGTTGCGGTCAGTAATCTGGTAAACACTTTCTATAGTAGGGATCTATCAAAGAAGCAGACTTCCGCGCATAAAGCGAAATGGCAGAAAGGTTGCAGTACTTCAGGAACGGCTCCGTATGGATATAAAAAATCACCTTCTGAGAAAGGAAAACTTGTCGTTGATCCAGAGGCAGCGGAGATAGTAAAGCAGATTTTTGAAAGGGCAGCAAAGGGGTTTAAAACAAGAGAAATCGCCCTTAAACTCAACGAGGCGAAGATCCCTACTCCCATGGAATACATGATTGCACATAACCTCTTGCCGAAACGGGAAGTCATTACACCGGAGAAAGAACGGCTATGGAACAGCTCAATGGTTTCCTCGATTATACGGAAATATGAGTATACAGGTGCGTTGGTGATTGGAAAGAGGAGAACATTATCTATCGGTGATAAGAGTGTAAGAACAAAGCCAAAGACGGAATGGACAGTTGTAGACGGTGTGAATGAGCAAATTATCCCAACAGCTTTATTTAATGAGGCAAACCTTACTTTGACTAAGCCAAGGTCATCTGCATATATCACGAAGCAAAAGTATCCCTTAAAAGGAAAGATTAGATGTGGAAATTGTCACCATGCTTTGTCCAGAGCCGTAAGTACTTATAAGGAATACTACATTTGCTCACATGGGACACAGATTGATAAGTACTCGTCGTGCTGTAAGGAACAATATCCTGTAAAAAGTATAGAACACGTTGTGTGGCGAGCGTTAAAGGAGCATATCAGAGTTCTGCAACAGACTGGCCTTATGGTAATTGATGAAACAAAGAGTGAAATCAAACAGATAAAATGTGTTCAAAAAAACATAAAAGAAAAAGTGATACAGTTAAAAGAGGCAAAGATCCAGCAGTATGAGCTTTATGCAAGCGGTGTCATATCAAGGGAAACATATCAGCGAAAAAAAGAGGCCTTATCCAGACAAATTGAATATGTTGAACAAGAGATCGAACAGCAGGAAACTCGCCTGATAGAACGAGGGGAACTCTGTAGTACGGCGACAAACGCCATAAAACTGGCAGAGAGTTTTTCTGCAGATGATAAGATTACGATTGATGCCGTAGACAACTTTATCGAAGTCGTGTATGTGTATGATCCTAATCGAATTGAGATCGTGTTTCGCTTTGAAGACTTCCTGCGCGAGTGTAGTGAACAGAGCAATAATCAAAAAGAAGATAGCGAGGCGATGTACATATGAAGTTGATGAAGACAAGCATTATCCCGATTGCGGTAATTTTGAGCCTGGCATACCTTGGGAAATACATCTATTTGGTTGACGGCCGAGTTGATTGGCTGCGCCTATGCTTGGTGTTTGGAATCCCGTTTGGAGTTCCGTATATGTTTTTCGTTATTCCCATCGGAGACAATCCAACATGCAGCATCACGATTATGGTGATATATGTTTTTATAGGAGCACTCTTCGGATGCATAATTGTCGTTTTTGCGCTGATAAGGGCAGTCTTCTCCTTGTTCGATTGGATCATAAGCCGGCTGGGATAACATCGGGCGGCTGAAATTGCATCATATAGCAGAGGCGACCATCTGTTTGCGGGTGGTCGCTCCTTTTTAGAAAAATCGTTGGTTGTTCGAACAAAAACTTGCTCATTTTTCTTTAGCGTGATAATATAGCTGGTAGATAGGGGATGAAATCATGGCAAAGACAAAGTATCGGATAGAGTTTACTGATGAAGAGAGAAAAAGGTTAGAAAGCGTTGTTCGAGATGAATCGTCATCTGAACGAACGATTCTAAGAGCCAAGATCCTTTTGATGAGTGATGCCAACAATGTACCAAAGTATACTGTCCTTGAAGTTGCAGAGAAGTTGGGTACTACACACACAACGGTTCAGACGGTTCGAACTGCGTATGCCGACCAAGGCTTGGAGGCTGCGGTTTTCAGGAAACCTCGCACGATTAGTAGGACAAGCAGAAAAATCAATGACACTGTTATTGATGAAATAAAGAAAATAGCAAATGAACCACCGCCTAAAGGACATAAACGATGGAGTGTTCGATTGCTATCGAAAGCATGTGTAGAACGAGGGATTGTGGATTATATTTCACCGGCCTCTGTTCATCTCGTTCTTCAGAACGAAGAAAACAAAAAGGAAATATGAGAAATAAGAATCTCTATTTTGGGGGAAACTATATAAATGTTTCCACAAGATATCAGCTGTTTAAGAGAATAAAATGAGTTTTGCCTATATAAGGAGATAGATTATGGCTTCTAGGTTCAAGGAGTCTTTAGGATTTGTAAAGAAAATGAGAGTTGAAGTGCAATATCATTGCAAAAACGAATGTGAGTTCTGCAAGAGATATGTTGAAGACTCAACCAATTGTGTAAATGAAGAACTTATAATCGATCATGACAAGTTTGTCCTTGAGTATCCATTCTTACCGAATCCATTTTACAATGGGTTTTATAGTGATTTATATGCTGCTTTTACTTTTATTTATGAGATTGAAACTACTCTTGATCTGATTGAGTATAATGGAATGAACTTGCAGGAAACGGAATCTTTACTTGAACAGTGTGAATTATTAGCTGTGACGAGCACAAATGCTATGATAGGTATCGACGATGATTTTTCATTTGCCAATAAATACTCCTTGGCCCAAGATATATACACTATGGCTAAGAATATGTATAATCTGATGCTTTTAGCCCATACAGAGGCAAAGGAAAACATACCCAACGGTGAGACGATAACCCTTACAGATTATGATGATATCTATGGACGTTTATGCTGCAAGTATATTAGAAACGGTATCTCTGTTTTAAAACTCTTTCATTTATTTGCGTTGCTCCAGGCTTCCCCAATATATCCTGATGACGTACATGTTGTAGCAAAAAAATTAATTGGGATTCTTCGAGAAGTTTTATATGATAAACGAGTAATAAGACTGGTAGTAGATTCAGATTTATACGGGAGTAACCCCAAACCTCATAAATCGACACGATTAAAGATTTATTTTGCAATGGGAAACTCGGATAGATACTGTATTCGTTTAGATTTCCCCCATCAAGGTGAGGATAGTATTCATCTCAATATAAATGAACCTGCACGTAAACAGTCAACAGGGTTTCCTTTCAATGGAGAATTATATGAAGAGGCTATTAGAATTTGCGGAGACAAGACAGTTTTTGATAGTCTGTTTTATTATAGGGATGATCTTTATTGGTTTAGAAGCGATTTCACAACTCGCATAAAAAATTTTCGCAAGTCATGTAATGAAAAGACACAAGCATTAGAACAATTCCAGCATAACAGAGCACATATCGAGGTTTTTCCTTCAAGCAAAGATAATAGAATGGCTGTATCATGTTTTTCTGAGGCGTTTGCTGAAGCAATGGCTGACTATGAGGATACTTGTATTTACGGTCAAACAGATACAGATGACGAAGAGTTTTACAAATATGTCCTATTTCAAGATTATATTTTCGACACCGTGATAAGGGTCAGGTCATATGAAATGCAGATTAATTTAGATTGTGATGAAAGTCAACAAAGGAAAAGTGTTACAGAATTAGAATCCAACTTAAAGCTGATGTTCTGTGAGTACATAAAAGAGCATTTTCCACTTGATGAGAATAGTGTTGGGATTCTAAATCAGCAGATGGACTTTCGTGAATTCCTTTCTTGTTTGTTGGACTATATGGAGAAAAAAGGCTTATAAAACTAAGGTGTGTTCATTGTCGCTTAGTTGTATACACAGAATGAATTGAGAAAAAGAATACCGCTGGATTACAGAAGTGAACTGTGATCCGGCGGTTATTTATCTTCACGGAAAGCAAGAATGTCGTTTGGCGTACATTCCAGCACCTTACATAGCTTCTCAATTGTCAGGGCAGTAATGTTTTGTCCTTTTCGGAGGCGTTCCAGTAAGCTCTTCTCAATCCCAAGGTTAATTAGCTGATACTGCGAAATGCCTTTCTGCCTCATTGTTTGCCAAAGGGGACTGTAGTCCAGCATACTGTATCCTCCTTCCCTCTATAAGTCCTGTATATTATAGATTTCAGCGTTGGAAAATGATATGGTATATATATGCACCATATCAGCGAAGGAATGAAGCAGAGCAGAGCAGAGACTTCGGGCCAGAAAAACAAGGCTTTGCACTCTTAAACAAACGATGACTGCAAGTAATTTGACAGCCAGAAGTAAGGGCGCAGAGTTTGGCAAGAAGGAGGCGATGAACAAGAAAGGCTAAACAACAGGCAGTAATGGCATGTATTGGTTTTTCCTTCGGTATGACTGCAAATTTCATGGTTGCAAAGAATGGACGGAAACTGTTCCTGTAAGAAAGACATTTTTGCAGTCTTTAAGGCAGTCAAAAGGAGCAGTTGCTACAAAAAGGCGAACAGATGCTCCCAAATGTAGACCTAAAAATGGTAGGATTAAGAAAAAAGTGTGGCCGGCAGATCTGTACTATCGCTGTGGTGCATAGAAAGGAAATGCACATGAAAGAAACATTCGGTGATAGGATCAAACGGCTGCGCGAGGACAAAAAGTTCAAACAAGAGCAAGTAGCGCTGGCTTTGCGGGTAAACAGAAAGGCAATTAGCCACTATGAAAATAACTTGCGTGAACCATCGTTTGAAATACTGATCAAGATGGCAGAACTGTATCGCGTGAGTACGGATTATCTATTGGGAATGGATAACACTTGCATTATCAATGCTTCCGGCCTTTCAGAAAAAGAGTTTTCCTTGTTGAGCGAACTTGTAGCAGACATCATAGAGAAAAACAGTCAACTTAGAGGCAAATGAACAATTGGAGCGGGGCATATGGTCGAAGAAAGAAGCGAACAGGCTGAAATCGAATACTATTCGTCGGTGAGAGAAACCAGCGTTGAATGGCTTTGGTATCCTTACATTCCTTTCGGGAAGATAACGCTGCTGCAAGGCGATCCAGGTGATGGAAAATCTACGTTTATCCTTAATCTTATCTCTCGCATTACGACAGGTGGCTTATTGCCGGATGGAGATAAAACTGCGCTTTGCCACAATGTAATCTACCAATGCTCCGAAGACAGCTATTCAGACACAATCAAACCCCGACTGATTTCAGCCGGGGCAGATTGTGACAAGGTTGCGTATATTGTCGAAAATGGTCAAACACTTACAGTTGATGATCCAAGAGTTGAAAACGCTTTAATGAAAACCGGGGCACGACTTCTTGTGTTTGACCCGATTCAAGCGTATATACCGCCAGACAGCGATATGTTAAACGCAGCAAAAATGCGGAACGTGATGAAGCGTCTGGCAGAAGTAGCCGAAAAATACAAATGTGCAATCGTATTGATCGGGCATATGACAAAAGCAAGTAGCGGGAAAAACCTCTACAGAGGTCTTGGAAGTATTGATATTGCGGCCATCGCACGAAGCGTACTTATGATAAAGAGAGATGAAGATGATCCTGGCATCCGCTATATGTTTCCAATTAAAACAAGCCTTGCACATGAAGGAAGTGCTGTGCGGTTCATGTTCGATAAGGAGCTTGGATTCCAGTTCCTTGGCCCATGTCAAATGAATACAATCGCGCAGCCATTGAGTGATGATGAAGAGGACAGCAAAAAGTCTCACCGAGCGGAAAAACTGATTTTGGCAATGTTGTCTGTGGGGAGCCAGCCGAGCAAGAGGATATTAAGCCAAATGAAAACGGAAGGTATTTCGGAACGTACTGTTAGAAGCGTAAGCAAGAAGCTGGGGATCAAAGCGGTCAGACGTGGAAATGCGTGGTATTGGAAGCTACCTGAAAGGGAAGAAACAAAAGATAATATATGAAGAGGTATAGAGTTGCTGGTTATGTGAAAAATGCGTTACTTTGGAAAAACCGCAATCCAGAAGAAATGAAGGCGTATAACCGCGCGTATTTTGAAAAGCAGCTTGATGGCCATGACAATATGGAATTAGTTGACGTGTATATTGATGTCACCGGCCATAAAGAGACTTATAAGCGACCTGAGATGGTGCGGATGATTAGAGATATTATTGTTGGCCGCGTCAATCTGATTTATTCACGCACGAGCGGCTACATAGCAGCCAATGCGAACGAGCTCTGTATGCTGATGAAGTTTCTATTTGAGCAGTCAGAAATGGTTGATCTCTACACAGAAGATCCAGTTTATCAATTCAATACCATCGACAACATCGATAATCAGGTGCAAGAGTTGCAGAGAATGGCAAACGCATACTGTGAACTCTATCAGGATGCGTACCAAGAATGGAAACATAAGTTAGAAGAACAGCTCGCCAAAATAGAATAGATGGAAGGACAAACACCGTATGGGAAAAGAGAAAACGCTGGATGCAATTCTCCAAGAGGTCAAACCAATCAATGATGAAGCTCTTGCAGAAGATAAAATGCTGAAAGACCTTGAAGCAACTTATCTGGACGAAGAAGCTCTCAAAGACGGAACGCTTGATCCACAATCCATGGCGCTCCTGTATGAGAGAAGAAAACTTGCTACCGAGATGCGGCGTCAACTGATACGGGAACGCATCAGCATGGCGGGATCGGAAAAGGTTCAGTTCATTCATCCTCGCCCTGTGTCCAGCGTCAAAGATAATACGCATAAAAGGATTGCAGTGTATGCGCGTGTTAGTACGAAAAGTCTTGATCAAACTTCCTCCATAGAGAATCAAACACGGTATTATAAGGAAAAAATAGCGAAGAATCCAAATTGGGAGCTATACCGTATTTATAGTGACGAAGGTAAATCTGGAACATCAAAGAAATGGCGTCCGGACTTCCTGCAGATGATTGAAGATGCAAAAAAACAAAAGTTCGATATGATTTTGTGCGCCAGCGTCTCACGATTTGCCAGGAATGTTGCCGAGTGTCTAGAAGAGATTACGAGACTTCGAGTGATGAATCCTTCTCATCCGATTGGGGTGTATTTTGAGACTGAGAATATTGACACTCTCGACGATGGTTGCAAAGACTCTCTTGACATCCAGGCAATGCTGGCAGAGTGGGAATCCCGGAACAAGAGCAGAAGAATGATTCTCTCCTATGATCAAAGAATTTTTACTTGCCAGTTTCCAGTATCCGATCTCCTTGGATATCGTCATACAAGGACCGGCAAACTTATTATGATTCCTGAAGAGGCAAAAACCGTCCGAGTAATATTTCTCGCATTTTTTTGTGGTTACTCTGTAAAAGAGATTGCTGAAATACTAACCGAAAAGAAACGACACACTTTGAGGGGCAGAACTGACTGGAACTCCAACATGGTAAGAAATGTCATGTTGAACGAGCGCAGATGGGGGCAGCTACAGGCAAGGAAAACCGTTGTCGTTGACTATAAGAAAAAGATAATTGCCAAGAACGATGGTATTCGAGAGAGTGCTTTTGTCGAAGATCATCATGTAGGAATTGTATCTCCAGAAATGGCAAGAGCAGTTCGCTATCTGTTTCCAAATAGCACAAGAATAGACGGCGTTCAAGACATCAAGGTTATCAGCGAAGGCAGCCTTAAAGGCTTTGTGAGTGTGAACCCTTATTGGAATGCTGTTGATAACAACACATTTTTGGATATTTGCTGCAGCGTTTATGATGAGGAAGAGCTTGAAAGAATAGAGTTTGAATCGAGAGTTCGGAATGGAGAGGCGCAGAGTAAAGTGATCTCTAAGGAGCTTTCAGATTATCAAATTCCATACGGCGTCTATTTTCTGACTCGTACTATGCCGTCTGTAACACTGTCAAAAAGTAAAATCAAGTTCAATAAAGCCTGCCATGATAAATTTGAACAATGCAGGTATATTGAACTGCTCTACCATCCGATTTATCAGATGTTAGCCATCCGTGCCTGTGATGAACAGACCGATACAAGCATTTGCTGGGAAAAGGAAGATGGAAAAGGCTTAAATCAATTCAATGTCAGGGCCTTTATGAAAGCTTTGTACCAAAGAATGGATTGGATCGAAGACTATCAATTCCAGTTCCGCGGTATACTTCGCGCGAGGGGTCATTCCAAAATCCTGTTTTTCTCTCTCGACGAGCCTAAAATTCATGTAGGTAAAGGTAGAGAGCCTGTTGATTCCACATCAGACCCGATTCAGTACATAAAGTATAAGAATAAAGACGATCAGGAGCACGCCTCAGAAGACTTGATGTATGCAGCCTATCCAATGGAGTGGCAAAACTGCATTGGCCTGAGCCATGCCATGAGAAAACGACGCGATAGGATCACAGAAAACATAACGGAAAAAGATATTTGCATTGAGGGTAACTGCGCAATCAACCCTTTAATCGGAGAGATCCCAACAAAACAAGAAGCAATGGAAGAGCTTGAAGCTCTTTTAATTGAAATGTGAGCCAAGGAGATAGATATGGGAAACATCAATGAAAACAGGGGCAATACTCAAAAACCGGGCCTTTCATTGAGAGAGTGCGAGTTAGTTCAAGAATTTGCCAAGGCGAAGCTGGCCGCCAACAGCGAATTACAATATGAAGATTTGGATGACTATGAGATTCCACCTCGTACTCATTTTTCCATGCTTAATAAGCCCGCAGTAAGCATTAAGTACAAAGAGCTTATGTTCAACATGGCCTGCATCCGTATGTTTGAAGGGATTACTCAGGTGCTGCCTTCTTTAAGTAAGAATAAAAAAAGGCTGGCAATCATTATGAGGAAAGAAGAAGGCGGTTCAACTGTTCAGTGGGCAAGAAAGAAAGGGGATCACTATGTCAATAAAAAAGTGACCTCCTTGGAGTTCGTTGACAGCATCTATAATTTGATGGGATGGGATAAGAAAAGACGTTATAAAGTTTTAGGAAGAGTAGCAGATTCTTCAGAGGGGTTAATCCTGGTATTTGATCTTGAAGAGGCAATTATGTTCTCTGAGCTTCCCGAAGAGTATGTAGATAAACGGACAGGTGAAATCAAAAAACGCCGGTTCACTTATTACCCTGATATGTACAAAGGAAGAATTGGTAAGACCTACAGCGAGTATAAAGCAGGTGAACAGATCAGTATGTTCGAGAACCTTGATGAATATGAGAATACAGGAGGAAGGCTGCATACGGTACAGGGCACATCCGTCTCTGCGACGAGTTCTGAAACGGGCTCGGAATACTATCCTGAGACGACACCTATATAGGCACAGATCCAGAGCAATTGACATAGAGAGGTGGATAAATGGACAAGAGAACAGAGACCGTGAAAATGCCGGAAATCTTAAAGCTGACGATTACACTGCAAGGGAAAGAGGGAGCGATAGGAATTCGCAAAAATGTTGTTAAAGCGCTGGGTTCGCCAAGATTTATCGCTTTACGTATTTCGTATAAAAACAACTCCTTACTCCTTCATCCTTGTGAACAGAAAGATGTAATGTCATATGAAATCCCGCATGATTTTCTACTGGGAAAACATGTAAATTTTAGGATTCATTCTCTTAGTTTTGTAAAAGAACTACTGAAGGAAAATGATCTAGAAAGCAATTGTACATATGTCCTTGAAGGACACTACTCGCCACGGATGAACGCCGTTGTATTTCCAATGAGCACCGCGTCCAAATAATGAATTAATTGTTTGAGTTACAGCAGTTTACGAGCATGGTAGCATAATCAATGCAATATTAATGTCAACAAGCTGCCATCCGTTTTTTTGGTCACTTACGAAAAATTACGAGCTCCAATCAATGAAAACGCTAAATGCGCAAACTTTTTCGGACTGATTAGATTGAAATAATCCTACTTTTCAGTCGAGGTAGAAGAGATTATAGGGACAAAACTGAATATTTTTATGTTCTGATAGGGACAAAAATCGAGATTAATCCTCCGTTTTTTGATGAAATGATCAAAAAACGGAGGATTTTTTGTGCAATATGCTGATAATCTGACCCTATCTTGACATCTTGAGGCTGTCAAGTCCAACCATGCACGGAGACGAGCAGCGGTGGGTGGATGAAGCTATTCAAACCAACTGGGTGAGTACGGTTGGGGCCAATATAAGCGGATCAGGACTCCGTGCAATATTCTGTGCATGGTAGGTCAAAGATAGCTTTTCGGCTACAATCAATGTGCTGCGGTGCCGAGGCAAAAATGTGCTTGAAGAATACCATCGGTTTGACTATAATAAAGTTGAAATCAGGTAGGTTATCCGCGGCTGGCGTTTGAGAAGATAAGCGCAAAGCAGACTGCGTTATGAGGTGCACAC